>Ga0075163_10001782_pt1 | contig 29054 bp, 23 predicted proteins | sample JI1023141ADNA_FD_71478 | JGI IMG/M metagenome (GOLD analysis project Ga0075163, IMG submission 71478) | Wastewater effluent complex algal communities from Wisconsin, to seasonally profile nutrient transformation and Carbon sequestration -... | ecosystem: Engineered > WWTP > Effluent > Algae...
AATATCAATCAATCGTTTATTACCGCGGGCTTGGAGATATATATGATAGAATCATAGGATTTAGTTCGTTCAACACAAGCTCACAACCTTTTCCTAGGTAAGGGTAGATTGTGATGCTTTATATTCATTTATCATAAATAGTCCTAAGATTAAATATTCGAAAAATACAAACCAGTAATTTTCACTATATACTAATTCTGAATAATTAACATATGTCATAAATATCAAATATGACCAAAGCATTGTGTATCTGACATTCAAAAACAAAGTAAAAAAAAGCAAAGAGATCACATACCAAGGATGCACTGTAGTACTAAATAAAAGATAAAGAGTCCATCCAAAAAGTGCATATTTCATAAATGATGCTAATGAGTAAATAGTAAGCGTACGTGCTTTATTAACATTGAGAAATACAACTACCAAACCAAGGATAGGACCAATATATTTAATCAAGTTATATCCTGAAAATTGATATCCAATCCATCTCAATACAAAATGAAAACTGGCATTAAATTCAAATTTGCGAAAATATAAATCTACACTTTCTAAGAATGTTCCGAAGGCAATTCCGCTTGCCATTGGCAAGAAGATAATAAAGCAAAATGTAACTAAAAAACTGAAAAATAAGACTCGCTCTTTCCCTTTGAGTTGAAATAAAAAATAAGGTAACAGCATCAGTGGAAGTAGTTTGATGCCAATACTTACTGCTAAAAAAAGACTTCCTAAGACATATCTTTTGGTAAATAAAAAATATAAACCTCCTGCCAAAAAAGAAATCATCGCAACTTCAAAATGTAAATTGCCAATACCTTCTATGATTACCAAAGGATTCAGAAAATATAACAGACTATACTTTCTACTTAACTCTACAATATCTAGTAATTTTATGATAAAAAACAAACCCAACATTTCAGTGAGAAACACTAATGACTTCATGATAATAGAGAAGCCATGAATATCATCAGCTATTGCACCAAAAGCAAAATAAACTTGATTAATAGGTGGGTAAATGGTATAATAATTAGGAGAATTGAGTTGATCAAAAATATCTTTTGACAAACCACCTATATGGTAATTTAGTGCTTCAGTAGGTAAAATTCCATATGGATTGTATCCAGCCAAAATTAATTTTCCATCCCAATAAAATCTATAGATATCGTCAGAAAGATTTGGAAAACAAAAGATTAGAAAAACCCTAACCAAGACTCCAAGTCCAAGTAGCATGTAAAGTGAATGATTCCTATTGAAAACCAAAAATAAATAGCTAACAAAAGCTAGTGTATAAAATGGGAAAGCAGCATAAAAATCTGACTGCGAAAATCCAAACATGATAATCAAAAGCGATGATACAAAAGTAAGCATCATCAGCGTAGCTAAAGGCTTTTTTATGTTTTCCTTACTGAGCAAATTTACTTCGTATGGCATATCCAAAAAGTATCAAATATCCTAATGCTAATAATACATGCATAGCCATAAACTCAGGCATATCATACGCCTTAGCCAAGTAAATAGCGCCCAAAAAGTAAAGACTCAATAGTCCTTCGCCTACAGATACCCAATCCATTTTCTGAGAAAAATAAGACTTCTTTGCAATAGATGTGGATTTCCCTTTCGTTCCATACTTCGGTGTACGCACAAAAGAAGACTGCTTACCTATCCAACCCTGAAGCACTGCTAATGAATTGTGAAATGCTAATCCCATAGACAATGCCAGAAATATAGGGAACAACAATAGAAATTTTAAGACCATCTTCACTATATTTTCCCTTGGCCACGCTTTTCCAACATTTGCACCAAAATAAACCATGATGATAGAAAGTAATGATAATAGAAAAATAGTAAATGATTCAGGTTTGATACCTAATGGATTTATAAAAAACAACAATGGCACACTGAAAACACCAAGCAGAAATACGAATATAAACACAGAACTAGATAATAAATGAACGGTAGCTTGCACCTTCTTGGTCCACCTTATATTTGATGACCAAACTTTAGGTAGCATTTTTTTGGCTGTCTCTGCACCGCCTTTCATCCATCTGAATTGTTGTGATTTGAGTCCATTGATCTCGGCAGGCAATTCAGCAGGCGCAGTGACATCTTCCAGGTATTTGATCTTCCATCCTTTGAGTTGTGCACGATAACTGAGATCTAGATCTTCGGTAAGTGTATCTGCCTCCCATCCACCTGCATCATCTATACAAGCTTTGCGCCACACACCAGCCGTACCATTAAACTGAAGCATATATTCGGCTTCGTACCTACCCTTCTGCTCGATGGTAAAATGAACATTTAGCTGAAAAGCTTGCATTTCTGTCAGCAGTGAATAATGTTGATTGAGATGTTCCCACCTTGTTTGTACTACACCAATTTTTGGATCATTAAAAGACGACATGGTCGTTTTCAAAAAATCTGGCTTTGGCAAAAAATCGGCATCAAATATGGCTATAAAATCTCCTTTGGCAAATACTGTTGCTGCCTTGAGCGCACCAGCTTTAAATCCACTCCTATCTGTTCTAGCTAAACAAACTATATTATAACCAAGTGCCTGATAATGAGCAACTTTTGATTTAGTAAAATCGAGCGTATCATCCGTAGAATCATCAAGTACTTGCACTTCAAACCTATCTATTGGGTAGTCGATCTGCATGATATTATCTATCAATCGCTCCACGACATACTTCTCATTAAAAATGGGAAGCTGTATTGTGACGAAAGGTAAATCAGTATTTTCAATGGATTGTTCAAGGCTAATTTTTGAACTCCTACTTAGTTTTTTACTATAATATCGATAGAGCAAATGCAACTGCATCAGACAAAATATAGTCACAAAAACCAATGAAATCAAGTAAACCAATAATATAAAATATCCCAATATCATCATGTCTCCTACCCTATATTAATTTAAATATTGTCCAAAGTATTTTATGACCAGCCAATATGGTGCCTTTTATGGTGCCTGAGACTTTAGATTTCCCTATCCTTTTGCGATATCTTACGGCTACTTCAGTTGTTTTAAGTTTCATTTTGGCAGCTTTTACTTGCATTTCTACCGTCCATCCAAAAGTTTTATCTTCCATCTGCATGTCCATCAAAACTGGATATTTGATAGCTCTGAATGGTCCCAAATCTGTAAATTCATAACTATATATAATTCTAATAAGGGTAGTAGCAAGCCAATTGCCAAAAATTTGCTGTGGCATCATCGCACCTGATTGCATTTCACCCAAAGCCCTCGAACCAATCACCATATCCACATTTTCTGTAACAATTGGTTTAATTAAATCCACCATTTCACTAGGATAATCCGAATAATCTCCATCTAAAAACACAATGATATCGGGTTTTATCTCCAGATTTGCGATATAGTCCATTCCTTTCAGACAGGCATTTCCATAACCTTTTTCAGGCTGATGAACTACGATAGCACCATGTGACTCAGCCACAGACGCTGTCCGATCTTTACTACCATTATTACAAACCACCACATTCCGCACAATCGTATCCGGAATTTCAGAAATCACTTTCCCGATAGAATCTTCTTCGTTGTACACAGGAATAATGACATCAACTATTATACCCACAATTGTTTACATTTTTGAATAATGGGTCAAATATAGTACTTTTGCAATTTGTAACTAGCCAAGTTTGGAAAATGGCTTGATTTAATTACATAATGATGATAAAATTGGTTTGGTATTAGAATATTTGACCGAAATTCTCGTTAATATTGATTACTTATAAAATTATTATAATGTTTGGTAGAGTATTACCTGTTTTTTTTCTAGTCTTTTTTGTGGTGATCATGTCTTGCAGAAGGGATGATTATTATGAAGGAAATGATGTAGTGGTGACTTTTTCGGAAGATACACTAAGATTTGATACTGTGTTCACTAGTCTGGGATCGGCAACAAGATTTATTAAGGTATTCAATCCTAAGGATCAACCCATTTTAGTGGATGTGGCTCTAAAAAACCAAACAAATTCTTACTTCAGAATCAATGCAGATGGCATCAAAGGTCCAACAGTCAATCAACTAGAAATAAATGGTCGTGACAGTATCTATATTTTTGTGGAAGTAACCATAAATCCTGACCTTCCTACCAGTATTTCTCCTTTCATTGTAGAAGATGTGATAGAAGTGACTGCCAATGGAAATGTCTCTACGGCACATCTCGAAGCTTTTGGTCAGAATGCAAATTACATCCCATCTAGCAGTGGCAAAGGTGGTGGCGCTTTACTATCCTGCAACCTTGGACAAGTGACCTGGAATGACCCGAAACCTTACGTCATCTATGGCATTTTGTATATCGATAGTTGTACGTTGGTCTTGCCTCCTGGTACACGCATATATGTGCATGGCGGTGTTGTCAGAAATGAAAACTCCATCTACAATGATGGTCTCATAGTATTTAATAAACATGGCAAATTACTCAGTCAAGGCACTATAGATCAACCAGTTACCTTCCAAGGAGATCGTCTCGAGCAAGAATTTCAAGATATTTCATCACAGTGGGTTGGCTTGCTTTTCTGGCATGAAAGTCGAAATAATAGATTGGACAATACGATTATAAAAAACTCCATCATAGGTATGAGAGTAGACTCACTTGCTGATGTCTCTCTCCACGGTGTGCAAATCAGCAATACGGGTGGACCTGCGATAATAGGTAGGCATGGAGACATTTATGCTGAAAATTCCTTATTTTATGACAATGATGGCAATGCGTTGCAATTAACCTATGGTGGTAAATATACCTTCAATTATTGTACTGTAAGCAATAGATCTGGTCAGAGAGAAGCTGTCGTGATGACGGATTGGTATTGCCCATTTGTGCTTTGTGGACTTCAGGACTATCAGCTAAATAAACTAGATGCCAAGTTTGCCAATTGTATTTTTTCTGGTACTGATCGAGATGAAGTGGGGCTGAGTCAAGTGAGTGCTGATGATAATAACTTCCAATATAAATTTACTAATTGTGCCGTCAGAGTAGATGAACTATTGCTACCCAAAAATAGTCCAAACTTCTTTGACAACTGCACTAATTGTCTTAATCTTTCCTTTAATGATCGGATATTTCTAGATCAAAACGAAAATGATTACCGACTTGATACCATGTCTGTGGCACTAGGCAAAGGCATTAGCTTACCGAATGTCAATACAGATATTCTAGGCAAGCCACGCAAATCCACACCAGACCTAGGTTGTTATGAATTTTAAGGGGACAAAAATGGAGACATTAAGCGACCGAATCCTTGATTTTTACGCCAATGTTCAATTTGAAGGTACGTTGCCAGATGGTATCAAGATCATGAATCCATATAGAGAAAGTGCTGAGATTAGGGATATTTGTGGTAAGTTTTATAGCAAATATTACAATGATCAAGCTCCAAGAAAACTTATTTTGGGTATCAATCCGGGACGACTTGGAGCAGGTGCCACAGGATTGCCATTTACAGATACCAAAAGGCTGAATGACCACTGTGAGATCCCATATGATGGATTTGTAAGTCATGAGCCATCTTCGGTATTTATCTACGATGCTATCCATGCTTTCGGTGGTCCATCTGTCTTTTATAGTCAGTTTTATATCAATTCTGTCTGTCCACTAGGATTTACGATAGACAAAGCAGGTGGCAAATCTGTAAATTACAATTACTACGACTCCGCAGAACTAGAAAAATCTGTCCGAGATTTTATCCTAGAAAATATCAAAACCCAAATATCGCTTACAGGTAGAAATGACGTGTGCTATTGCCTTGGAACGGGCAAAAACTACCATTACTTATCAAAACTCAATGAAAAACATCATTTTTTTGATGTAATCATACCACTAGAGCATCCACGCTACATCATGCAATACAAATCCAAAACCAAAGAAAGTTATGTGGATGATTTTTTAGGGAAGCTTTCTTTGTTTCCATAACCTATTTACCTTTACTTCATACAGTTGCTAAAAACTTAGTTGAAATATACAGCGTGAAATTCCTATGATTTCATTTTTCCTTTCTATATTTGTAGGTAAATAAAACTTACTCATGATGAGAATTGGAATAATCATATTATGTCTTTTAGGATTTTTTGGGGTTAGTGGGCAGCGGTATAGTAATTTGAATGTATTTGAGGGAGATGGAGGTCAAGATCAAACTCAAATATTGGTTGACCAAAATAATTTCTATTCCTTAAATTATATTTTTGAAGATTCCTTATTTCTGAATAAATCATTTGTTGCAAGCGTTGCAGATAGTAATAGTTCTAGTTTAGTTTTAAGCAAGTTTGAGCATAATGTTGCGGTAAAACATATTCATCTTGAGTCATATGTGACTTTTGGACGTATTCATCTGATTAATGACAAAATTTGGGTGACTGGCTATAGATATAGTGATTTTTTTATTGATGGAGTACTCAAGTACCCTGCTATTCCTAAAGTTGGAACTGAAATATATGATAGAGGATCTGGTTTTATACTTATTTATGACAAAGATTTGAATCTAGAAAAAAGTATATTACTCGGTGCAGGCGAATATGTAAAAGTTGTAGCCCATGAGAATAACAAATATTATATAACTGGTAACTTTGGCCTTCACTCTACAGAAATGACATTAGATGGAATAACCATCTACGATAATTTCTCTTCTTTGAGAGAAATGTTTCTATTTACATTGAATGATACAACTTATAGGGCAGAAACTGGAATTTCTTTTGGCGGACCTGGAAGAGAAGGTGTAGATAGGCTCCATGTAGATGATGATGGAAATATATTGTTATTGGGTTCTACTATATCTGGTGCGTTTTTTTATGGGTCAGAAATATATCCCACTTCTGGCAATCCAATTTTGCCTTCAGTTTTTTTAATTAAGGTTAACAAATCAGGTGTACCTGTATTTTTTCATTTCTTTGATGCAGGAGATGGTGTTGACAATAGTAATAACCTAGCGTCAGAAATCACTGTGGATGACCAAGGTAATATATATGTAGGGACACGAAGTCCTACTTCAAAATTTAGATTAAACAACCAAGTATTACATGAAAGTGCTAATCAAGCGTATCTTTTGGTGTTTTTGTGTTTTACACCTGAAGGTCCATTAAAATGGTCAAAAGAATTAGACAGTAAAAAAACGTCATCAAGTATATACAGGAAAAGTATAATTATTAACAATGAAATCATATTTGGAGGTTTTACCACACGAAATACACTTATTAATAATGGTGAAATAATACAAAATAATGACTCTTTGCAGATATCAGGGATGATAAAACTTGATAAAGAAACAGGTGATTTTAAATCTTACCAAGATATTGTAACAAATTTTGGCAGTAGGTTATTTAGTTTGCATAAATTATTAAATGATAATTACCTAATCTATTTAAGAAGGTTTGGCCCTGTTACAAATGCAAATTTTGATACATTTTTTGTAAACTATAATATACCATCAGCAACATTAATATTTGAGTTTAATCCAGAAATACCTCAAATTGTCAGCACTTTGAATGAAGAAACAACAAATAGTTTTACAGAAATTAATATCTTTCCTAATCCCATACAAAAACAAAGTAAACTTTCTATTCAAGCTAACGAATCAATTAGAACAATCGAAATGTACGATATAAATGGAAGACTGGTAGAGCGTATTTCAGTATTAGACGAAGCGACAACAATTAATACAAACCAACTCCCCGGCACCTATATTATGAAGTTTCAAATGGAAACTCAAGGTTCTGTTTATAAAAAATTAATTATTCAATAAATAAAATGATGAGTCCGGTCCGAAAACACAAAATTATTTATAATACACCGTTCTCTACCCAAGCCTTAAAGAGAAACAATTGATTATCAATTTGCTTTAACCCATTTAATAAAAAAGCCGAATGACAATTAACTCATCATTCGGCTTTTTATATTTTCAGAATAATCCGATTATAAGAACTTCTGTACTTGTGCTTCTAAGTCATTTCTAGGGTTGATAGCTGCAATCTTACCATCTCTGCCTACTAGAAATGTTTGTGGGATACTTCTTACACCATATGTACCTGCAGGTGCGCTTTCCCATTTTTTAAGGTCTGATACATGACCATCCCATGATAATTGATCTTGCTCTATAGCTGCAAGCCATCTTTGCTTAGATCCATCTACTTGTTGTTTAAGCTGTTCAGGATCTGTAAATCTCTGAGCAGTACGGCTATCTATACCATCTAATGATACACTAAATACATCAAATCCTTGACCTTTGTATTTATTATAAATCTCCACCACATGCGGATTTGCTTTACGACAAGGTCCACACCAAGATGCCCAAAAGTCAATTAATACTACTTTTCCCTTATAGTCAGACAATTTTCTCATTTTCCCATCAGGTCCAGGCAAAGAAATATCTGGAGCAGGCTCTCCTACTTTGATAGAAGCAGACGCTTGTTCCATCTGCAATTGTTGTCCAAGCTGTGCCGTTATACCTGCATACTGAGTAGTGATATCTAACTCTGGATATTGTGTCGTAAGTCTTTGAGAGACTGCCTTATGTACTTCAAGAAACTCAGGTCTGAATGTAAACAATCTAGTTGCCAATTGTAAGCCTACCAATGGATCAGAAGTTTGTGAAGTATAAGTCGTTAATGACGGTACATCCATTTTTTTGGAGATATAATCTTTAACTGTATTGATATACTGCTCAGATAATTTTGAACCTGTCACCGTGTAATTAAACTCGTTAAGGCCTTTCAGATCTGCATTAATTTCGACATCTTTTTCAGTACCGTCCATCACTAAGTCAGCTATTTGCTCACCTATACGAAGTCTATAAATACCTTTTTTTACACCATCAGGCAATACCAATTTGAATTTACCACTTCCATCTACCTTTTCAGTTAGGAGAATAGTACTTTGAGTCGTAAGTGATACTAAGTCTAGGAATATTGACATATTTTCGGCACCTTTTATAGTACCAGAAATTTTAGTTCCTTTAGTAGCCCCACAAGATGCCATCATGGCTAGAGGAAATAATAAAATGTAGAAATGTTTTAAAAAAGCCATTTTACTTTTTGATTTTAATTAAATAATTTAATACCTATAATTTATACAAAGGAGACCCTTGAGTCTTATCTTCATGCAAAATTATACATTTAACCAATAGCTTACATATCTTGTTGTTAAGAAGACTAGATTAACTATGTAAATTATGAATTTATTAACAAAATAGTTGCATCTAGTGCTATTTTTAAGCACTAAAATGGATATCACATTCTAGATGTGGATATTATTTTGTGATGATCACTTTTTTACTACTTTTTTCTCCTTTAGAACTTATGGTAATCACATATACACCAGGTATTGCATCCATGTTTAAATATTGGCCATCTTGAGTAAATGAAACATCCCTACCATGCACATCAAAAATAGATATTTTGTCTATGGCTTGTGCACTATCTAACATAAATCTACCATTATTCGATGGGTTAGGCATTATTGACCAAATCAAACTTTCATTATCCAATTTGCTATCTCGCAATGTCACCGTTTGATAATTTGGAAGTAAAATTTTAGAATTTTGTTGGACCAGTATGTCTGATTTTGCTAAAAGCGGAGCAGAAGTGGATATGGTAATAAATGGTTTGCCTGCTTGAATTTCTACATCTTTTAACACTACGATCTTGATAATACCATTTCCCTTATCTATAGTAAACGATGTGTTTGTTACTTCAAAATATGGAGATGAAACAATCATGTTTTCCATCAAAGCTGGATTTACCTTAAAGGCTAACTCTAATCCTTCAGCGTTGATATCTTCAGTTAATGTAAGATGATATTCGTTGTCTTTAACTTGATCTACTACTTCAATGGTAGATCTTACATCCGTAGCTTTTTTATTTGCCCCGGTGATATCACCCATATAAACAGCTGTAAAATCTATACTTCCATCAAATTTCATTATATCAAAAACTTCTTTGACATTGGATAAATCTGAAACTGTTTTAATTTCAGAAACATCTACCGCAAAACGCCACATTTTGGTGCTATTTTGTGAAGGTCTCAAGATATTATCTCTTAGTACACTCAGGTCATTTATTCTAATCTTGTTGTCTCTATTCAGATCAGCTGCCATAAATTCAAAATTGACCAGTGTATCCATACCAAATAGATAATTCTGGAGTTTCTTAAGATCTGCAATATCTACCCTTCCTGTTTGTACTTGATTATAGTCAGGCATTATTTGATAATCACTGTATAACGAAATATCTTCCCAGCCAAACTGCCCTATTTCATTGGTAGACGTTATTTTTTCATTTTGTCCTTGACGCATAAGTGACATACTTACATTTGGCATATTGGCTCCATTAGATTCTGTAACTGTGCCAGGGAAAGTAGCAGTCATACTGCATGATCCATTATCAAAAAGTAATAAAAATGCTTCTATAGACTCCTGATTTCCAGCTAGATCAGTGATATATATGGTATAAAATTGAAATCCTGCATTTGAACAGTTTATAGTTCGCAATGTATCATTAACATTAGGAGAGAAAGAATATCTCAACTTAGATTGTGGTGTACAATTGTCAAATGAATTTATATTAAACAATCGTGGCGAAACCATAAAATCCATTACATTCCCTTGAAATGCTGCTGTCAAAAACTCATGCATGTATGGTGTAGGTTTTTTAAGATCCTTTGTTTCTACTATGGTGTGGCAAGATGCAAAATTTCCGCATTTATCTCGTACTGACCACTTGATTTTGTGTTTACCTACCTGAACTCTTTCTGGCAAAGTAATGGATATTTCCTGACCATTTGATACAGGATTAATTTTAAACTCACCGTTTTCATTAAAACCATATTTGTAATCTATATCGCCATTTGCCCACAGATCTATTTCTACAACCCAACTCAAAGACTCTGTCGCACAAATCCCCAAATCTACAGCACTGTTTTTTATGGTAAATGGTGCTTTACAATCAGATTCTACACCTATTACTTTATCTGCGCAATCTCGAATAGCGGGCGGAGTTGACTCTATAACCTTTACAACTTGCGTATGTGTCCATATTCCTGAACCATCCCAATTTGGGTCTTGTGGTCTGTATGTACACCAGTTTATTACCGTAAAGTTTCTATATATTTTGTAACAAGCATCTGGTGCAACTTCAAATACTTGCTCCATCATATTTACGCCAAGCACATCGCAAGGTCCTGTAATCCATGTCGGAGAGTCATTCTGAATATCATCTTTGCAGCCATAAATTTTATCTGTAGGAAAATTAATAACAATTGGTTCAGGATCGGCTAATAGCGTTATTCTCTGAATACAACTAGATTCTGTAGGTTGGTGGATATTGTCATTATTTAGATCTATATACCATTTTCTATCTACGTATCCGACTTTACATTGATTTAAGAATTTAGCATCTTCATATTTGGCTACTGTCGGTGGGTAACCAAATACTACAGGCGTACCCACTATAGGTAAGTAGTGAATATCGTCGTGACAATACAAAGTTTTGTCAGGTGGACAATAGATACTTGCTTGGCAAAAATTGAATCCCATCAGAAAAACTATTGCAAAAATTACGCGAGACAACATAGCTAAAAGTATTTAGAGTTAAAATCCTTATTTAGGAAATTCTTTACTGAGTTTAAACACAAAACATATGCAAAAATATATAAAATGACAATTACTTGTATCATATTTCCATAAATTCAATGATATCGTACTTTTTTTCGTCTTTTTTTCTGAATTTTAATAAAAGTCAGGAGCGTTTTTCATTATTTTGCATTCTTATAGAAGGATTGTTATTCAAGAAACATGAAGTGGAAATATTGGAGTATCGAGTCACGAAACCAAAATCCTTTTTAAATTTTAACATCATAAACAGAAAAAATGAAATCAAAAATTTTAGGTATTGCAGTGTTTTTGCTTACAACATTTTTTAGTTTTGGGCAGTGTAATATTGCTGGATTGACCGTGACACCCTCAGAGTGCAATAACAATGGGAAGTTTTTTGTTACCATAAATTTTGATCATGTGGGTACATCACCAAAATTCAAAGTTTTGGGTAATGGTGTTAATTATGGTACATTTGAATATTCGAATCTTCCGATTACCATTGGTCCTTTGAATGGTGACTGCACTACCAACTATGAATTTGTAGTAAGAGATAATGAATTTGAGTCATGTAATGCTTTCAAAACTATAGGTACTAAGTGTTGTACAAATGAGTGTAGCATAAATTTCAAAAATGTAGAAGCAGGTAACTGTGAAGGCATGCTGTATCAATTGTCTTTTGACTTAGAATATTCAGATGATGCTAATAATGGCTTTGATTTGTTTACCAATGGCCAGTTTTTTGGCTATTACCAATATGAAGATTTACCATTAAACATTAACAATTTTCCGTCCAGTACTATAGAACCATATAACCAAATAGTAGTTTGTGCCAATGACAATTCGAGTTGTTGCGATACTATAAGCATCCTGAATCCATGCATATGTAATATTTATAGATTACAAGGACAAGTCATTGATTGTAATGAAGATACAGAAACTTTCTCTATAAAATTAAACTTTAAACATAACCTGACATCAGACAGCTTCCAAGTTGGTGGTAACACTACAAATTATGGTACATTTGGGTATAATGAGCTTCCGATTACGATTACAGGATTAAGTTTTAGTGATGTGACGCAATACGAATTTCTGATAGTAGATCAAAATGATGCTTTTTGTTTTAGTTCGTTTGAACTCGGCAAAGTCACTGAATGTAATTTTGACTGCAATATTTCAGAACTAGTTATGGAACCATATGCATGTGAAGATGGACAATTTTATGTAGATATAGCTTTTGATTACGAAAATACAAGTATTGCAGGATTTTCCATAGTGGGAAATGGCCAAACTTATGGTAATTTTGAATACGGAGAAGATTTTTATACACTTGGTCCATTGGAAGCAGATTGTGAGACCCTTTATGAGTTTATTGTCAGAGATAATGAGCTCACAGATTGCAGAGCTGAGAAGGGATTTAATGAGCCTATCTGTTGTGATGCAGATTGTGAAATTGCAGAGTTTAGATTAGATGAGATTTGTGAAGAAGGTAAATTAGTCGGCTTTTTATTTAACTTTAACCACACTTCCACTAATGGAAATTTTGTGATCAAAGCCAATGGCGTAAACCTAGGAACATTTTCGTACGCTGACTTACCTGTAACTATAAATGATATAAATTTTAATACTCAACAAGTACAATTCGTAGTTTTTGATAGTGAAAACGAATCTTGTAGTCTGAGCAAAACCTATACATTTGAGTGTTCTGTAGGTGAAGAATGCGACTTTAGAGATATGGTTTTGACAGTGACTGACTGTAATGAAGAAGGTCAGTTTTATGCAAAATTAAAATTTAAAGTCACTAGCCCAGGTGAACAAGGTTTTATAATCAAAGTCAATGGCGATATCTTTGATACATTAGCTTATGGACAAGAAATATACGAAATCGGGCCTTTGGAAGGTGATTGTAGTACTTTGTATGAATTTTTGATATACGATGTAGAAAATCAAGATTGTGGAGCAGTATATAAATTTACAGAAAAGATTTGTTGCAATGAATGCCAGATTTCAAATGCTACCCTTTCTTTTCTACCATGTGAAGAAGGAAAATTTGATGTAATCTTAAATTTTGAGCACGAAAACACATCTCCAAGATTCAGATTAAAAATAAATGGAGAAGCGAAAGGACCTTTTATGTATGCTGATTTGCCATATACGATTGAAAATCTAACGGAAAGAAAGGTGTATGAAATAGTAATTTTTGATGGTGAAAATGAAGCATGTAGATTATCTGTTGTAATTCCTGCTATTGAGTGTCCATCTAGCACAAATGATGACCTTGCGAAAAGTGTTCAAATTATAAATAAAAATGAAAAAGTAGAGTTATATCTAGATGAACTTTGGGGTAAAACCCAAGTCAGTATCTTTGATATCACAGGTAAGTTTCTGATAAATAGTACCATAGAAAATAATTTCGGAACTATTGAAATCGATCATTTGAATTCTGGAATTTATTTATTAAGACTTGATAATAAAAAGATCAATTATACCAGAAAATTGATTAAATATTAAGCAATACTTATTTTAGTCAAGAAAAAAGGAAAGCCCTTGTAACATTAAATTTTGCAAGGGCTTTTTTAATATTACATTATAAAAAAAAGCTTAAACAATTGATAAACAACTATTTAAGCTCATTTAGTGGAGATGCAGGGACTCGAACCCTGGTCCAGACAAAGCAACTGAAGGCTTTCTACATGCTTATCTTCTAATCGAATTTTCGTAATCTGACAGGTCTAGAAGCCCACGACGTCATCATCTTATCTTCTTAATTTCGGATCGTGATCGAAGCATCTCACTCACCTAGTCCGCGGGTCTGTTGAAGTGCGGCTACCGGCATATATCGGACGTCAACCGGGCGGCACTAAAAGCGTTGTAATCCTAGATTACGCAGCTAATGCGAAGTTATTATCGCCATTTGTTGTTTGATCATCATTTATTACGGAGTGAACAATCGTGCTCCGGCATGCTTACCAACCGATCATCTTTCCTGTCGATACCAGTCATCCCCATGTTTTAAACCGAGAATAAAACATCAAATTAATTATGCAATTATGATGTCTTAGTACTGAACAGTATAAATTATTGATTGAAATAAAATTTCTGTATCTTTATACGTTTGATTAGAACGTATTCTTTACACTCTTTGTTCCAGAATCAGTAAAAATTTGTGGACTTAGAAATAAATAAATTTAAAATTAAAATATTTACTAATATATAATTATCATTAATTCAATAATTTAAACTTTACATTATTTGAGAAAATGTTTATTATTATTTTGAATCTGACATCATTTCCGACTAATCTACACTGAGTACCTGAGATTGCACTAGTGATAGATCAAACCAAGGAAAGTGGATATACCAAAGCAGAATTGAAAACATACAACAAGCATTGGTATAGCATTCGAATAGAAAAAAACCTAAATTAAAATGCTCTATAATTTCGTGACCAAAAACCTTCATTAAGAATAATCTTGGTATTATTTTTTGCTTATGATAATTTGAAAATTACAACAATTCGAAACGAATACATCATAAATTCATCCTATTTGCGTTAATTTGCAACATCTTTAGGAAAATAGAAATATTTTAAACATGATATTAATAACAAATGATGATGGCATCGTAGCACCTGGCATAAAAGCACTAGTAGAAGTCGCATCACAATTTGGTGAAGTATTGGTCGTGGCCCCTGATTCCCCTCAATCTGGTCAAGGTCATGCTATTACTTTAAACAACCCATTAAAACTAAGAAAAGTAGATATATTTGAAGGTATTGATGCTTATGAATGCTCAGGTACACCAGTAGATTGTGTCAAATTGGCAAAAAATGTATTGCTTAAAGGTAAAAAAATAGACCTATGTGTATCGGGTATTAATCACGGAGCCAATTCTTCCATCAATATCTTATATTCTGGTACTATGTCGGCAGCTATGGAAGCAAGTATAGAAGGTATTGATTCTATAGGATTTTCTTTATTAGACTTTAGTTTTGAAGCAGACTTTGAAGCTGCTAAGTTTTATATAAAAAAAATAATTTCATCTGTGCTTTCTCAGCCTATGCAAGACTGTAAACTTTGGAATGTCAATATTCCTGCTTGTGGACTAGATGAAATCAAAGGCATCAAAGTTTGTAGGCAAGGTAATGGTACTTGGGTAGAAGAATTTCAAGAAGGAATAGATCCTAGGGGAGAAAAATACTATTGGTTGACAGGGAAGTTTGTTTCTTATGAAAACGATGATTTAGACAACGATATAAATGCACTTAAAAACAATTATGTGTCTATCGTTCCATCAGGACATGATTTAACACATTATGCTCAAATTAATAATCTTAAATATTTAGAAAATATATAATATGATAGAACGTGATTCTGTAATCTTTGGAATTTTGCTTGGTGTCATTGTACCCGTATTGGGATTTGTAGTAGTAGAATATATCTTTGAATTACTTACTAGTATGGGTTGGATGGCAGAAGTTAGTGCGTCTACAGCCGAGAGAAGATTTCGTACTCTAGTTTTAATTGGTATCTGTTGGAATTTGATTCCATTCAATATTGCAAAAAACAGAAGATGGGACCAAACAATGAGAGGAATTGTATTCCCTACATTAATTTATGTTGCTGCGTGGGTTTATAAATTTGGAGCTGGATTAATCGGATAAAATATTAAATGAAGTATTACATCATAGCTGGAGAAGCTTCTGGAGATCTTCATGGGTCAAATCTAATGTCTAGTTTGAAAAAACAAGACGTCAATGCTCAATTTAGATTTTGGGGTGGAGACAAAATGCTTACAGAAGGTGGACATTTAGTGACCCATTATCGCAATATGGCATTTATGGGTTTCCTAGAAGTGGTAAAAAACCTAAGAACTATTCTAGGTTTTCTAAAGACTTGTAAAAAAGATATCCTCGCCGACCAACCTGATGTACTTGTCTTAATTGACTATCCCGGTTTTAATCTACGCATGGCTAAATGGGCAAAAAAGAAAGGTATAAAAGTTGTTTACTACATCACACCGCAAGTTTGGGCTTGGCACAAAAGCAGGGTGTACGATTTAGGAAAATATACAGACAAACTACTTGTCATACTCCCATTCGAAGCTGATTTCTTCAAAAAATATGGTTTCCATTCCGTTTATGTGGGTCATCCACTGTTAGATGCGATTGAAAAATTCAAACCAAATGATGATTTTCTTGCTAATATAAATAAGTCTAAACCGATCATTTCGCTACTTCCTGGCAGTAGAAAACAAGAGATTTCTGTGATGTTGCCCATCATGCTCGAAGCCATCCAAAACAGTGAAATGACCGTCATTATTGCAGGCGCATCTGCTATAGAACCTGACTTTTATCAACAAATTATTTCAAAATATAGCTTAAATACTACAGTACACCTTATTAAAGATCGTACTTATGATATCCTTTCTTTTGCTGACTTTGCATTAGTTAGTAGTGGTACAGCTACCTTGGAGACAGCGCTTTTTAGTGTACCACAAATCGTTTGTTACAAAGGCAATGCTATTTCTTATTTGATTGCTAAACAGCTTGTTGACTTAAAATACATCTCTTTGGTCAATCTTATTGCGAATAAAGAAATTGTAAAAGAACTCATTCAAAATGACCTAACAAAGGAAAATATATTAACGCAACTTGACATTTTACAAAAAAATAAATCTGCCATAAAAAATGGGTATGATGAATTAAAAGTCATGTTGGGCAACAAAGGTGCTTCTGATCGTGCAGCTTCCGAAATCTATCAATTATTGACTACATGATAGATATTTTTAGCTCGCTTCAAGAGAAATTTTTAACTGATATTCAATACCTTAGGTGGCAAGAATGGCTAAGTACGGTACTTCAGATTGCAAGTGTTTGGTATGCTAGAAAAAACAATATATTGGTTTACCCTACTGGAATAATGGGTGTATTATTGGCAGCTTGGGTATATTTTTTCATATCAAATCCTCCTTTGTATGCTGACGGAGTACTCAATATTTACTACTTCATTATGAGTTTGTATGGTTGGTACAACTGGTCAAAAGTAGATCAAAATAAAGCATTTGTTTACAAGATCACTTGGTGCAACAAATCTGAACTTTTATACGGTGTCGTAGGATGCATCGTTGGCTGGGCAATAATCTACTTTATGCTTCTTAAATTTACTAATAGTGATACTCCGATTTTAGATGCAATGGTATCTGCCACTGCATTAACTGCAATGTGGTGGATGGCTGCGAGAAAAGTAGAAAATTGGTTGGCTTGGATTGCGTCAAACATTGTAGGAATACCGCTCAATTTCTATAAAGGATTTATGCTTTTTACTGCTATGTATGTACTTTTTCTTGCCATGGCATGGGCTGGATATCGAACATGGAAGCGACAAGCAATGGAACTAAATAAGACATAATTCACGCAATATCAAGGGCAAGGGTGATCATCTCGTGAAAAGACTCTAACCTTTCTTGACTCGTCATAGCTTCTTCTGTAATCAATGAGTCAGATATTGTACACATCACTAACGCTGATGCTTTAAGAGACATAGCCGTAAGTAGTAGTGCATATCCTTCCATTTCAAGACAGCTCACGCCCATATTCGCCCAAGGTTGCCAATCTTCCCTACCAAAATTATAAAAATTATCGGTCGTCAATAAATTCCCAATATGAAAAGGAAGTTCATGCTTTTGAGCTGAGTTTACAGCTGATGAAAGTAAATGATAATCTGATAATGCGGCAATTTGTCCATCAAGTTTAAACTGATGACTAAAACTTGAATTTGTAGATGCTCCTTGCGCAATAACGATGTCTTTAAGTTTAATTTGTGACTGTATAGAACCTGCAGAACCAACTCTAATAAGTCTTTTGACACCATAAAACTTTATTAATTCATAGGCATAAATACCCATGGAAGGCATGCCCATTCCTGTTCCCATTACAGATACTTTTTTACCTTCATAATTTCCTGTATAACCAAACATGTTACGCACTTTATTGAATTGGACACAATCTGTTAGGAAATTTTCAGCTATATATTTTGCTCTGAGTGGGTCTCCAGGAAGAAGAATAGTCTCCGCAATCTCTCCTAACTGTGCTTCAATATGTGGTGTAGGCATGGTGAAAATATTAATAATGAACTGTAAAGATAATAAAGCTACGTAGATGTCAATCTTAAAATTTCACAAGACGCTTATCTAATACCGCATCTTCTATCTCTAGTACTTTCAAAAACTCCGCTTGTTGATGATGTGGATTGATAATAATATTAAATTCGTTCGGTACTAATACACTTGGCACTCTGATGGCAAACTTGTCTTTTTTTAAAAACAGATTTTCCGTGATAGCCCAAAGCTTTGAATTGTTGAATGAAATAAAATCTTTTGGTAGGTCTTTTAGATGGATATTCTCAATAAATGATTCATCTATCTCCAGAGAAATAAACACATAATCCATCTTTAGAGAAGCTGCACTATTAAAATGAACAATTAACTCCAGCAAAGCCAATGATCTCGCTTCACTTGTATACAATGCGGCTACTCCCGGTCTATTCCACCGTCCACCATATATTCTCGCACCTTCTCCTGACAAGTCTTCTTTGTATTTGCTCCTTGTAATTCGATATACTCTTTTCATGCAAAAACACCATGCTCTATCCGACCTAGAATCTGATTAATAAGCTGAAATCCAAATGGTGTGTCTAAATAATCTAAAGGAGCCTTGCCTTCTAAAGATGACATAGGAGCCTTTAGCCATTGATTAAAACCAATAGTATCTCCAAATACATCTATCCCTCTGCGGTGCAACATACCAAGCTGAATGACCTTTGATGAAGCGTCTGAATCTAATATAAAGTCAAGTTCATATCTTTGTAAAGTGCGTAAAGAGATATGTAAAATCTTGCAAATCTCAACCTGAGTAAGACCCATTAAGTCACTCAACTGTAGCAAATATCCAATCTTGATGCCTTCACGAGCGTGGCGAATCACCTTAAGATCAGCTCCCTGATAATCAGCAGATTGTGCACTGATTAGGTATGCTGCTGCAGGCTCATTGACTAGATACGAATCTTTGGGTATGTCTTTATATTTTTTCATAAAGATGTTATTTGACACAAATATAACGACATTTTGCGTAATTGTCAAGTAGTTTGTATATTTTTAAGTACAAAATAAAAATTAATCATTATTTCTTTGATAACCTTCTTTTCTTAAAAAGTTGAATAACAATGTATTTATGGTTTAAAGTAAATTACTTTTATAAACCAAATTAAATATAATATCCATACAACTAATTCTAACTTTTATTACATCTAAAGCTACTCTTTTCCTTTCTTTATCTTCTTTACAATTACTGCCAAAGACAATCTTATCTTATGAAATTCCATAGGTTCCGTAAGATGTTCGGCTATGGCTGCCAATGCCATTTCTTGACCTGCTTTCTGCCACGCTTTTTCCACTAGATTAACTTCAGCTGACGAAATATATTTTGAGAGATCAATAGGTTCGTCTTTTGTGTAAAGATATGCAAAATGGGAATAAATGGTGGTTTCAGACATATCTCGCTTCTTTGCAATTTCAGCAGGCGTCAAACCTTCTTTATAATACTGTAATGTCTCTAGATAAGTCTGACCTTTTACATTCTTAACTATATCTTGTGATGTCAGAAAACCTTGAATAATGGCAAGAATATCTTTACCATATTGTTCCATTTTGACTTTTCCTATTCCTTCAATATTTAGTAAGTCTGCTGTATTTGTAGGCTTTGAATGAGCAATATTCTCAAACACTTTATCACTAAAAATAACATATGCTGGCACCTGTTTCTGTCGAGCTAGATCCGAACGCCATTCTTTCAGCTTTTTTATTAATTCGTCTTCTAATAACAGTGTTTTTTGTTTTGGTTTTTCTTTTTCTACTACGAGATCTGTGTAAGTAAGATCTACAAGCCTGACTTTTTTCCCTTCAAATAGGACTGATTTTGTCAATGGCGTAGTTTTGAGCTTAAAATGATCTGTGTAATCGATTCTGAGATAACCTTGGTTTATCAGCTGAGTAATGTATATTTTCCAATTTATAAAAGTAATATCTTTGCCTTGACCGAAAGTTTTGATTTGGTCATACCCGCCTTCTCTTACCTCTGCTCTATAGGATCCTCTAAGTATCTCAATTAACAAATTTAAACCAACTTTTTCATTACATCTGATCACTGCCGATAATGCTTTTTGAGCTGTTACCGTCGCATCGATACTTTTGGGTGGTGAAATGCAGTTATCACAATGCATACAAGGTTCAGATCTGAATTCGCCAAAATAATTAAGTACCAAATTTGTTCTACATTCATTCGCCGAAGCAAACTCCCACATTCTGTCTAGTTTCGCGTATTGGACAGCTTTAAAAGTCTCTGATGCAGGACTTTCATCTATAAACTTTTTGAGCATGACATAATCTCCCCAACTATAAAATAACAGTGCTTTTGCAGGTGTGCCATCACGCCCTGCCCTACCAATCTCCTGATAATAACCTTCCAGATTTTTGGGCATCGCATGATGAATGACCCACCTTATATTACTTTTGTCTATACCCATTCCAAAAGCAATTGTGGCACAAATGAACTGTAATTTATCATCTTGAAACTCTTGTTGTACTCTTTTGCGATCGTCAGGTTCCATACCTGCGTGGTAAAAATCACAATTAAACCCATTTTGCCTTAGCTTGAGTGACATTTTTTCTGTCTCTTTTCTACTTAGACAATATATAATGCCAGATTGATTCTGAACTTTTAATAGAAACTCAACGATTTGTTTAAACTTCTGTTCTGCTGGCCTTGCTTCTGTAGTAATATTTTTTCTTTCAAAACTAGACACAAAAGTTGTAGGAGTCTTGAGATGCAACTGATTACAAATGTCTTTTTGAGTGGCATCGTCAGCTGTAGCTGTAAGTGCAATAAATGGGACATGCGAAAATTGATCCCTTATTTTATTTAACAGTACATAGTCGGGTCTAAAATCGTTACCCCAAACAGATACACAATGCGCTTCATCTATAGCAAACAAATTTACATTTAATCTCTGCAAAAAGGCACTAAAACCTGAAGAATTAATACGTTCTGGAGAAATATAAAGTAACTTGATTTCGCCTTTCAAAAGTTCGGATTCCACCTTTGCAAGTTCAGATGCAGACAAATTAGAATGTATGGTAGCTACTTTGACACCTGATATTTTTAAAGCTTGGACTTGATCATTCATTAAAGCGATAAGTGGAGATACGACTACTGTAAGTCCTGAAAACAGCAATGCTGGCAACTGAAAACACAAAGACTTTCCTCCGCCAGTAGGCATAATGACAAGTGTATCTTGACCTGCCAAAACATTATCAATGATCTTGCTTTGGTCTGTCCTAAAGGTGGTATAACCCCAAACTTCTTTTAATAATGTTAATTTTCTTTCTTCTATTTTTTCCATTTCTCATACATTCAAAACCAAAAGTATTATGTTTTTCCAATGATTGTAATACTGACTAAAAAAATAAAACTATCAGTTGATTTTATATAAAAATGGAAAGAACTGACGATTTTAATCTTGTATTACAACTTGTTCGTTCACATCCTTCGTTTTTTCATTTGTATTAAAAAATCTTCTATGGAACAATAAAATGGAAACAACACCAACCGTAATAGCAGAGTCCGCAATATTAAATACTGGTCTAAAAAACTCAAAACGCTCGCCGCCCCAAATAGGTACCCATTCAGGTAAAATAGTATCTACCATAGGAAAATACAACATATCGACAACTTTACCAGTTAAAAAACTACCATAACCACCTTCTGGTGGGAACATGGTAGCAAGTCCTCCATGAAAAAATGATTCAGAGAATATTAAACCATAAAAAGCACAGTCAATTATATTGCCTACAGCACCAGCAATGATCAATCCGAAACTAATGATTAAACCATAAGTCTCATTTTGATCTAGCAAATTCTTCAAAATATAAAGTAAAAAAGCAGCCATGATGATTCGGAATATACTCAAAATATATTTGCCTGTTACACCACCGAAACTAAGTCCAAAAGCCATTCCATCATTCTCAATAAAATGTATTTTTGCCCATGACAATCCTAACATATCAAAACCATCACCGTATAGGATATTGGTTTTTGTATATATTTTTAATGCTTGATCGATGATCAAAACTATCAAAATGGTAAGAATGACTGCTGTGCTCTTCTTCACTAAATTATTTATTTTACGGTGCAAAAATAAGATAAATTCAAACTAAAAACCGAAGTTTGGAACATTTTTCAAAATTCTTTAACTTATTTTTGACTTAAATGTTGTTTTGACTGTAGTAAGAGATAAGGTTTTCCTACATTTGTTTTATATTTCTATATCTTAATTAAATTCAATAAAATGATGCGTTTTGTTCTTTTTTTAGTGATCACAATAGTTAATTCTATAAATTTGATGGCATACGATGACTATCTCAATAAAATAGATAAGTCTTTGATGACCAAATATGATCAGAAAGTAACAGCTGAATACGTCATATTGCTAAAAAACCGAAAGTCATTTGATAGTCCACTTGCTTTCAAAACAAAAAACGAAAAAGCAACCTACGTATATAATAGTCTATTATTACATGCTAAAACCACTCAAAGCCCTATTATCAATATCCTAAAGCAAAACAACTTACAATATCAGTCATTTTATGTCACTAATGCTATTAAAGTTAGTTCTGACAAGAACACCATGATTATGATAGCAAAACGAGATGATGTCGAAAAAATAATTGACAACGGACCATTTAGAATGTTGGATTACACTATAGAAAAAACAAATGTTGGTAGCAGAAATGCAGATCCTGAATGGGGTATAAAAAAAATAAAAGCAGATAGCGTATGGCTTCTTGGTTTCAGGGGGCAAGGTGTGGTCATCGCCGGTCAAGACACAGGTTATGAATGGGACCTAAGCCCATTAAAATCAAAATATAAAGGTTATGTAGATAGTTTGACTGTAGATCATAACTATAATTGGCACGATGCTATTAAATCTAATAGTCCAAATTTTCCAGATACATTGCTAAATCCGTGTGGATACGCCACCAAAACACCTTGTGATGACAATAATCATGGTACACACACCATGGGTACTATGGTAGGTGAAGATGACGAAAATAGTATAGGTGTAGCTCCAGCAGCAAAATGGATCGCGTGTAGAAATATGGATCGTGGATGGGGCCAACCGTCTACATATATGGAATGTTTTGAATGGTTTCTTGCACCATACGATCTTGATGAAAACAATGCTGACCCTAGCAAATCACCACACGTCATAAATAATTCTTGGTTTTGCTCTGAAGAAGAAGGTTGTAACGCTTCTAATGTAGGACTTATGGAAGACATCGTAAAAAACCTAAAAGCATCAGGAGTTGTGGTAGTAGTTTCTGCTGGTAATTCTGGTGATGGATGTGGTAGCGTGGTAGGGCCACCTGCTTATTTTGAATCATCATTTTCAGTAGGAGCAACTAATAGTGAAGATATCTTGGCAGGTTTTAGTAGTCGTGGACCTGTAGTCATAGACAGTAGTTTCAGATTAAAACCAAATGTTTCAGCACCGGGTGTGAATGTAAGGTCAGTGATTCGTGGAGGAAATTTTGCTGGCTTTAGTGGGACAAGTATGGCAGGACCACATGTAGCTGGACTAGTAGGACTCTTGATCTCTGCAAATCCCGCGCTTGCAGGCAATGTGGACCTAATAGAAGATATCATAGAAGCGAGTGCCTTCCCACTGACATCAGATGTAGATTGCGGTGCCTTTCCAGGACAACAAATACCAAATGCGCTCTACGGTTATGGACGTGTGAATGCCTTGATTGCCGTAAATATGGCTCTGGCATTGGTTTCTTCCACTTCTGAAAGCAACCCAAATGAAAACCTAAGGATATTCCCTAATCCGTCTAGTGATTTGCTCACCTTACATCTAGAAAACTCAGATAAAAATATAGACAATATCAATATATATGACATTAGTGGTAAATTGGTAACGAGCCAAAGAATAAACGGTGACCATATCTTGGTTACTTTAGATATTCAGTTTTTACAATCTGGGTTGTATATCTATCATGTAGTTAGTGGAGATAAGCAATGGAACGGAAAATTTATCAAACAATAAAATCATTTCAAAAGGCAAATTTGGCTAAAAAACCATTGCTACCTACTGCTATATAATCACCATCAGGACATCGAACAATGTCATAGATGTCACATGTAGTGTTTAATAGGTAATATTGCCACGTAGTACCATTATCATCGCTTTTCCAAAGTTTTCCTTGGTTTCCAGTGATAAAAATTGGCCCGTTTTCTATTTGCACTAGTTTTCTGAAAGAGCTAAAACCATTATTAGATATATCAGCTGAGCTATTTTGCCAAGTATCGCCACCATCATTTGACTCAAGTAACGTACCATTATAACCAATTATAATTCCATGTTGTGCAGAAGTAAAAATAATTGATGCAAAAAAGTCACCTTCATTAGGAAGTGTCCGCCATGCCATACCATTATCATCGGATCTTTGGATATTTCCCCAACCAACAGAAATTAACTTTTCATCTTTGATAGCTATTACTTCTGATATTTCATGCTTAAAATGAAGGGTAGTATCGATTTGAAAGTCAGCATTAAGATGATGTATGTACCCAGTGCCGTATGATTTTCCACCTGATGCAAGGTAGCCATTTTTAGTTTTGACAATATGGTGTAAAATCCCCCATTCGCTAGTTCGATAAAAAGCCCAAGGTCTTAATCTCGATTCTCTAAAAAAAATATATCCATCAGTACCTACCGTGACGAATTGATCGCCATTAGTCCTGAGCATATAAAACAAAGCCTTATTTGAGATGGTATCTTTTTCTAAATTTTGAAGATTTTGATCAGTTTCTATCATAAAGCCACGACTCCATACATATCCTCCTGCAATCGTTATATGACCACTATTATCTATTTCGATATCATAAAGTATGTCAGAAGTTGCAGTATCTACTTCTTCATAATTCAAAAGTTTCTCACCATCATTACATGAAATAAATGTTAAAAGAAATAACACATAAGCAATCAGCCTCATGATGTTATTTTTCAGTACCTGAGACAGATTTGCTAAAGACAGGAAAAGCAGCGCTTCCGTAATGAGAAAACTTAGAAGAGTATTTTATGGGCGATTGATAGGTTTCTACAAATTTCTTTAGCATGACTTGCACCGTATCGTAATCAAGGTTTTTTGAATTTGGTTTTGGGTAAAAAACAATATGATCAATTTTACCATCTTTTGCCCAAAAAACATTCATCCACAGCTTGACGCCCTTCAGATCCAGGTTAGATTTTGATGCAAAGTCTTCAATATCTTTTAATAGAACAGACCAATATTCAAAAGCCTGTTCCATATTATTGTCACAAACCGTAAAAAGTAATTTATTATAGTTCTGAACTAATTTTTCATAATTCCGCTCATTCTCACCAATATAAAAAACAGTGGCGATTTGTGTCTCCGTATTAGATTTCTGTTGGGCAATAAGCTTTACATCATTCGAAATAAAAGCCACAAAAGCAAAGAAAACAACTAATTTTGACATGTATTGAAAAATTATAATACGAAATTAATATAATATTCCTATAAAACAGTATTAAATAATAATTATTTTTAAAATAGACCAAATTTAGACCATTATATGCCAAATAATGACCTCGAGAACCATGCTAAACCTATTTCTACCATAAACATCATGATTAAACTAGTCTAAAGTTCTTAATCAGACTTTATGTGTTGATTTCTTTGGGAAAGGGGCAATGTCTACATCCGCTACCACAACAATAACCTCGTTTTTTGTGATAAACTTCTGTAAAAACGACATATCCATTTTCAAGATAGTAATCCGATTCTGTTGATGATGCTACATCGTTCACACCGGATTTAGTAACTTGTGTGGGATCAGGCTTTGACAGTTTTTTGTCTTTTTGAAATAAGTAGTTTAAAAATTTCAAAACTTCCAAATAATATCGTGGTGAATAATAAGGTACTTATCAATGAAGGATAATAAAATGGAACTCCTGCTATATAAGCGGCCATCAAACCATTAAAGTCCTTCGTATATGGAATCGTCCCTTCTGCCCATGCACCAAAATTGGACACTAAAAAAAACAAAATAGATGATATTAATATAGACCCAAATACGGAGACTACACTGATCTTTTTTAATAGATTACTAGTCACCGCTACTGTTAAAACTACTGCTAGCAGATTAAAAAACATGTATGGAGAAAACCAAATAAAACCATCTTGTTCCGTAAAAAATGATCTTGCTATGGTGTTATTTATAAGTAAATCTGAGAAGTAAAGCATTATTACTGTGGATAATACTGCCCAATATTTCTTAGAAAAATAGGCTGCTCCAAAAATGGCTAAACCTTCGGTAGGCGTAAAATTGGGCATGTGTGGTACTAATCTTGCAAAAGCACCTATTGCCATCAATACTAAAATTGCTATAAAACTATCTCTATTCTTCATTGATCTTGATTTCACTGCAAAGATAGGACTATAAATGATTTTTTTAATTATTGAATGGTACTTTTAATAAATAGCAGTCTATTTTGGGGGAAAACCCAACCTATTCATCAACGATTTTTTTGAAAACTAGTAATTGTGATGTACTTGAATAACTCAAACTATTGAGTTTCAGCCTCTGAAATTGCCCATTTTAAAAGACAAATGCATTGGTAACATCCATATAAATTTTCACAGCGAAAAAAATCAACTATATTTGGGCCAAAATAAAAGTACTCATGTATTTAAGCTCAGGTTTTAAAGGATTAAATGATTGGTGGAGGTATTTGGTGGGTGTAATATTAATAGCCGTATTTTATATGGCTGGTTCTATTCCATTAGGTATGGTGCAATATTGGAGAATGAACCAAGATCCATCCATTGGGAAAAATGCCTTAAAGGAATTCGAAAAAACAATGGACTTTAGTCTTTTCGGAATAGACAAAAACATTGGTTTTAGTTTGTTGATTTTGATTTTTGTATTTGCTTTGGCTGGTTTATGGCTAGTAGTGACACGATTACATTTTAAAAAGATGCAAGACCTGATTACTCCAAGGTCAAACATTAATTACAATAAGATATTTTTTGGATTCGGATTATGGATGCTTTTGTCACTGATGATGGAAGGGATTAGTTATTTGATGGCACCCGATACATATTTCTTCAGATTTGAAGCTGCTAGTTTTTTACCATTATTAATTATATCCTTGATATTTTTGCCTTTCCAAACAAGTTTTGAAGAATTGTTTTTTAGAGGGTATCTCATGCAAGGCATTGCTTTTTTTAGCAAAAATAAATGGTTAGCCATCTTGCTAACGAGTATCTTATTTGGTTTTGTACATGGAGCAAATCCAGAAGTTGAAAAATATGGATTTTGGACAATGCAAATTTATTATGTCACCGCTGGATTATTTTTAGCCTTGATTACAGTTTGGGATGATGGATTAGAATTGGCCCTAGGTGTTCATGCTGCAACAAATATATTTGGAGCGACGTTATTTACCTATGAAGGTAGTGTATTGCAAACTGATAGTTTATTCAAAACAACAGAGATAAACCCATCTTTGATGACGTTAGCATTTATTGGTGCGTCTATTGTTTTTATCATAATCTGCCATAAAATATACAAATGGCCTTCTTGGCAAACGCTATTACAACCAGTACAAGAAGAGCCTGAATATAAGAATGTCGTGTAGTATTTTTAAATAATAATGTTATTAAAAACAAATAAAAAATCACGCTATCATCACTATGTAGCGGTTTTAAGTAAAAATATTCCATAATTAATTTAACATAGTTAATATCCGTATGATCTCAAAAAGAATTTTATTCGTATTACTTGTAAGTACCTTATTACAACAATTAGCTAATGCACAAGTCGAAAGGTGGCAACAAGCTGTAAAGTATAAAATGGATGTCGACTTCCTTATTAAAAAACATCATGCTAATGGCAATCAAAAGATAGAATATACCAATAATAGTCCTGACACATTGACCAAAGTATTTTATCATTTGTATCTCAATGCCTTTCAGCCAGAAAGTATGATGGATGTCAGATCTAGGACTCTACCAGATCCAGACAAACGAGTAGCTGATCGGATATCAAAACTCATTAAGGCAGAACAGGGTTATCAAATCATTCACTTTTTAAAAATGAATGGCAAACCTGCAAAATACAAATCAATAGGTACCATCCTAGAAGTCGAATTGCCTGAACCAATATTGCCACATTCGACTGTGACACTTGAAATGGCATTCACATCACAAGTTCCACTTCAAGTACGTCGTACCGGTAGATTCAATGCCGAAGGTATAGAATATAGTATGTCTCAGTGGTATCCCAAATTATGTAATTACGATTACCAAGGATGGCATGCAAA
>Ga0075163_10001783_pt1 | contig 29046 bp, 28 predicted proteins | sample JI1023141ADNA_FD_71478 | JGI IMG/M metagenome (GOLD analysis project Ga0075163, IMG submission 71478) | Wastewater effluent complex algal communities from Wisconsin, to seasonally profile nutrient transformation and Carbon sequestration -... | ecosystem: Engineered > WWTP > Effluent > Algae...
CGCATCGCCAGCTTCGATTGATGGATGCGGTCGACATCCGGCCCGATGCACAGGTTGGTGAGCAGGTTGTCGAGAAAATCGAAAACGAGGACTTTGGGCGCATTTCCGCGCAGGCCGCAAAGCAGGTCATCGTGCAACGGGTGCGTGAAGCCGAGCGTGGTCTGGTGGTGCAGGCGTACAAGGATCGCGTCGGGGAGCTGATCACTGGTGTGGTCAAACGCGTGGAACGGGGGAATATCTACATTGACCTTGGCGGTAATGCGGAAGCATTCATTCCCAAGGAAAAATCGATCCCGCGTGACGTTTTGCGCCCGGGTGATCGTGTTCGTGGCTATCTGTCAGAAGTGCGCGCTGAGGCGCGTGGACCGCAGCTGTTTGTCTCGCGCGCGGCACCCGAGTTCATGATGGAGCTGTTCCGAATCGAGGTGCCGGAAGTCGGTCAGGGGCTGGTGGAGATCAAGGCGGCAGCCCGTGATCCGGGTGACCGGGCCAAGATTGCCGTGCTTGCCCACGACACGCGTACTGATCCGATTGGTGCCTGCATTGGCATGCGAGGTTCACGCGTGCAGGCAGTGTCCAACGAGCTCAACGGTGAGCGTATCGACATCGTACTTTGGAGCGAGAATCCCGCGCAGTTCGTCATCAATGCGATGGCGCCCGCCGAGGTGCAATCGATCATCGTCGATGAAGAACGTCATTCGATGGATATCGCTGTCGCCGAAGACAAGCTTGCTCAAGCCATTGGCAAGGGCGGCCAGAATGTCCGCCTTGCCAGCAAACTGACCGGTTGGCAACTGAATGTCATGACGCAGGATCAGGTCGCTGCAAAGAGCGAAGCCGAGCAGGGTAAGGCGCGAGCATTGTTCATCGACAAGCTGGAAGTGGACGAGGAAATCGCGGGCATTCTGGTGTCGGAAGGTTTCAGTACGCTCGAAGAAATCGCGTATGTGCCGACGGCGGAACTGCTTGCCGTGGATGGCTTTGATGAGGACATTGTCGAAGAACTGCGTGCCCGTGCGCGTGACGCCTTGTTGACCGAGGCGCTTGCTGTCGAGGAAGAGATCGAAGACCACAAACCTGCTGAAGACCTGCTGTCGCTGGATGGTATGGAGGAGTCTTTGGCATACGTCTTGGCATCCAGAGGTGTGGTGACCCGCGATGATCTGGCCGAAATGGCCGTGGACGAAATCATTGATATTGACGGTATGACGGAAGACCGTGCGTCGACGTTGATCATGGCAGCGCGCCAGCATTGGTTTGAGTGAGTGCCTGGTTTCAGGTCGCTGATTCACCGCACTTGAGGCTGGTCGGGTTACACTTGTCTGCTTGTAGACGCTGACGGAAGCGTCGTTGGATTTTCAGGAATACACATGTCCGAAGTTACGGTACGCTCCCTCGCCAAGTTGGTCGGCACGCCTGTGGAAAAGCTGCTTGAGCAGCTTGCCGAGGCGGGCATGAGCTTCAGCGGGCCAGACCAGATGGTCACCAGTACCGAGAAGATGAAGCTGCTGGGTTTCTTGCGCCGAAATCATGGCAAGGCTGAGACTGCGGAAGATACCGCTGCGCCGAAGCAGATCACGCTGCAGCGCCGAAAGGTGCAGGAAATTACCGTTGCGGCTGGCAAGACCAAGACAACGGTGAATGTCGAGGTCCGGCAGAAGCGCACCTATGTCAAGCGCAGTGAGGTCGAGTCGACCGAGGATTCGTCGCGTGAGGAAGCGCAGCGTTTGCTTCGCGAATCACAACTCCGGCAGGAATCTGAGGAATTGGCGCGGCAGGAGACTGAGCGCCGTCGCGAGGAAGAAAAGCACAAGGCCGATGCAGAGCAGCGCGACCATGCCGCGGCTGTTGAGGTTGCCGTTGCGACGCCGGTGAATGAAGTCAAGACACTTGAAGTGCCGAGCGAACCCAAGGTGCCTGAGGCGAGGTCGGAAAGAGCCGCCGTGGCACCGCGCCAGTATGATCGTCCGAATGAGCGTGGCCCTTCGGATCGCCCCAGTCGTCCATCTTCGACAGGGGCTGGCGGATACGCTCGCAGCGGAAGTGCACCGAGTCGTCCGGGTGCTCCAAGCGCTGGCGCCGGGCAGCGTGCCCCGGGAGCACCGCGTCCTGATTTTGGCGCTCGCAGTGGGCCGGGTGCGCCAAGGCCGCCAATGCGAGGCCCGAGCTCACCCGTAGGTGCGCCGATGCCACCTGCTGCTCCGCGCGGTGGTCGTGCGGATGATCGCCGCAATCGTGGCGCGGCGCGGCCGAGTCGCGGAGCAGGTGAGGATTCCGGGAACCGTTTTGCGAAAGGTGAGCTGCACCTGTCCGACGCCGGTATGGCGCGTAGGGGTGCTCGTCGCAAGCCTGGCAAGCGCGCCCCCGAGGCGACGCGGTCAGGTGGTGCGGCGCATGGCTTTTCGCGTCCAACAGCGCCCATGACGCGTGAAGTGGCGATCGGCGATAGCATCATCGTTGCGGATCTGGCGCAGAAGCTCGCGCTGAAAGGCGCGGAGGTGGTGAAGGCGCTGTTCAAGATGGGCGTCATGGCGACGATCAATCAAGCCATTGACCACGACACAGCGGTCCTGGTGGTTGAGGAGCTGGGCCACACGGCGGTGCTGGCAACCGAGAACGATGCCGAATCCGCACTCGTGGCGCATGTGGAACTGGAAGGTGAATCAAAGGCGCGCCCGCCTGTCGTCACAATCATGGGCCACGTGGACCATGGCAAGACCTCGCTGCTTGACTACATCCGGCGTACAAAAGTGGCTACGGGTGAGGCGGGTGGCATCACCCAGCATATTGGTGCTTACCACGTCGAGACACCGAAGGGCGTCATTTCCTTTCTGGATACGCCGGGTCACGCCGCCTTTACCTCGATGCGCGCGCGCGGTGCCAAGCTGACCGACATCGTGGTGCTTGTGGTGGCTGCCGATGACGGCGTCATGCCGCAGACGATCGAGGCCATCAAGCATGCCCGGGCTGCGAAAGTGCCGATCATCGTTGCCATGAACAAGATGGATAAGGCGGACGCCAATCCGGACCATCTGAAGCAGGGCTTGGCGAATCACGAAGTCATTCCGGAGGATTGGGGTGGTGATACCCAGTTCGTCCCCATGTCTGCGAAGACTGGTATGGGCGTTGATGCGCTTCTGGATGCGATTTCCGTGCAGGCGGAAGTGCTTGAGCTGAAGGCGGTGCCGGAGGGTCGTGCCTCGGGTGTGGTGATCGAATCCGCGCTCGACAAAGGCCGTGGCCCAGTGGCGACGGTTCTGGTTCAGCAAGGAACCTTGAGCAAGGGCGACTACCTGGTGTGCGGAACGCAGTACGGTCGCGTTCGTGCGCTGTTTGACGAGACAAGTCAGCAGGTGGAGCGCGCGGGTCCGTCCATTCCTGTGGTCGTGTTGGGCTTGTCAGGGGTACCGGATGCGGGCGATGACTTCGTGGTTGTTGAGGACGAGCGCCTCGCCAAAGATGTCGCTCAGCAGCGCGAAGCCAAGCGGCGAGAGCATCGACTGGTCAAACAGGCCGGCAACCGTATGGAAGACATCATGGCGCAGATGGGACAGGGAGAAGGTCAGCAGACCCTCAACCTGGTCATCAAGGCCGATGTTCAGGGTTCTGTCGAAGCCTTGCGCGAGTCGCTGACCAGTCTGTCGAATGAGCGCATCCGCATCAACGTCATTACTTCGGGCGTTGGCGGGATCACCGAATCCGATGCCACGCTCGCGGCCGCATCGAAGGCGGTGGTAATCGGCTTCAATGTGCGAGCGGACGCGTCTGCAAGGCGCATCATCGAGTCCAATGGCTTGGACCTGCGCTACTTCTCGATCATTTACGACGTGATCGACCAGGTGAAACAGGTGGCATCTGGCTTGCTGGGCGTGGAAATTCGCGAAGAAATCATCGGTACGGCCGAGGTTCGCGAGGTGTTCCGCAGTTCCAAGTTCGGTGCAGTTGCCGGTTCGATGGTGGTCGAGGGAACGGTCAAGCGCAACAAGCCCATCCGCGTGCTGCGCAATAACACTGTTATCTTCCAGGGCGAGTTGGAATCCTTGCGTCGATACAAGGAAATCGTGGACGAAGTTCGTATGGGTACCGATTGCGGTATTGCGGTCAAGCAGTACAACGACGTCAAACCTGGCGACATGATCGAGTGCTTCGAGCGAATCGAAGTCCAGCGCACTTTGTAACGACACTTGCCGTTGCGACGGCAGGTGTGGATTGATTTGCGTCGGGCGCATCGCGAGATCGGTGCGCCCGGTTGCGTTTATGCGGCGGTGTACGCCTACAACATCTATCGGGATACCTGTGCCAAGCAAGTCCTTTCATCGAACGGATCGCGTGTCCGCCCAATTGCGCCGAGAAGTCGGTCAGTTGGTCCATGAGGCTGTGCGCGAACATGGATTGCCGTCGGTCAGCGTATCCGACGTTGAAGTCACCCGTGATCTGGCGCATGCGAAGGTCTATGTCACGGCGTTGCAACCGGAGCGCGCCTTGGAAGCCGTCAAAGCCCTGCGCGAATTGGCCAAGGAAATGCGCTTCCAACTAGGGAAGATGCTCAAGATGCGCAGCGTTCCTGAGTTGCATATTCACTATGACGACTCGCTGGATCGTGGTGAGCGGATTGATGCCTTGCTGCGAGACAATCCGGCGGCCAGCGCACCTGACTTGGATTAGTCAGGCATCGGTCAGCGACGCTTTTGAATGAGCAGGCAGAAGTCCAGTAAACAGTGGCGGCGAGTCGATGGCGTCTTCTTGCTCGACAAGCCGTCCGGGATCAGCTCGAATCAAGCTTTGCAGCGGGTGCGGCACGCGTTGCTGGCGGAGAAGGGCGGCCACACGGGTGCCTTGGATCCTCTGGCGACCGGCATGTTGCCGCTGTGTTTTGGCGAAGCGACAAAAATCGCTGGACTGCTGCTCGGCTCGGCCAAGGCTTACGAGACCGTCGCCAAGCTGGGGGTGGTGACCGACAGCGCGGATGCCGATGGTCAGGTCATTGAGCGGCGTCCTGTGCCTGACATTTCTGACGTCGAGTTGCAGACGGCGCTGCAGAGCTTGATTGGGAAAATTCAACAGGTACCGCCGATCTATTCCGCCTTGAAACAAGGCGGAGAGCCTTTGTATGCCAAAGCTCGTCGGGGTGAAGTCGTCGATGTGCCTGCGCGCCCGGTGGAAGTGTTTGATATCACGGTCATTGCACGGGGAGCTGACTGGGTCCGCATGCGGGTGACCTGCGGTTCGGGTACCTATATCCGCAGCCTTGTCCGTGATTTGGGCGATCATCTGGGCTGCGGAGCCCATGTGGCAGAGCTTCGACGTTTGTGGGTGGCACCTTTCGAAGGCAGGCCGATGCGGAGTCTTGATGAAGTGCTGGCTGCCACGGCGGCAGACGCTTCGACTGGGATCGCTTGGTACACGATTGAGCAGGCGCTCGCGCACTATCCCAGGATCACGCTTGGTGATGATGAAGAGGGCAAAGTCAGGCAGGGGCAGAGCTTGACCTCGCGTGTCGTCGATAGTGAACGGTTTCCCGTTGTCGCGCTGGATTTCGAGGGGCGAGCGGTTGCGCTGATGGAGCCGGCACCCTTGGGTGGGCTGCGTCCAACACGTGTGTTTGCGCGCGAACCTGTTTCTGGTGGTTCTTGATGGCGTGATCAGCGCCATTGTGGGCTGTTTCGGCTCGCCTGTTGGGCACGATCAGGTGGCGTAAATAGACGCGAATGCGGGATCGTCACGATGTCCAGTGTCGGATCTCTGCTTGTTCGCAGAACACTGAATCGATTACAATTTCGCGCCCCGTAGGCGACACCTGTAGCTTGGTGACGCAGATGGCGGTTTTCACTCACCCCGGCGGAGCTTGCGGTGCGTCTTCGGATGTTCCTGCGGCTTGCGCATCTAATAGAGGCTTCAAATGTCCATCGACACCCAGAAAATCATCGACGAATTCAAGCGTGGCCCCGCAGACACCGGTTCACCGGAAGTGCAAGTGGCGCTGCTGTCAGCCCGAATTGAAACGTTGACCGAACACTTCAAGATTCACAAGCTCGACCATCATGGTCGTCGCGGTTTGATCCGCTTGGTGAATCAACGCCGCAGCTTGCTCGGCTACCTGAAGAGCAAGGATGTAGAGCGTTACAAGACATTGATCGAACGTCTCGGCTTGCGCCGTTGATCGATCCCGCAAGGGCGCCTCTCACGGCGCCCTTGTTGCGTTCGGTGGCCAAAAATCGACCGGACGCGTGTTGCAATGAACGTAGGCGAAGTTGGGCGAATTGAAAAGGAATCCCCCGTGGCAAAAGTAAGCAAGACATTTCAGTACGGTCGCCATCAGGTCACACTGGAGACCGGCGAGGTCGCCCGTCAGGCGGGCGGCGCTGTCGTCGTCAAGATGGACGATACGGTCGTTCTGGTCACCGCAGTTGGCAACAAGAACGCCAAAGAAGGCATGGACTTCTTTCCCCTCACGGTGGACTACATTGAGAAGTTCTACGCCGGTGGCCGAATTCCTGGTGGATTCTTCAAGCGCGAAGGGCGTCAGACCGAGCGCGAGACCCTGGTTTCGCGACTCATCGATCGCCCGATCCGCCCGCTGTTTCCGGAAGAGTTCCGCAATGAAGTGCAGGTCATCGCGACCTTGATGTCGCTGAACCCGGAGATTCAGGGCGACATTCCGGCAATGATCGGTGCCTCGGCGGCGCTGGCACTGTCCGGTATTCCGTTCAATGGACCGATCGGCGCAGCCAAGGTCGGCTACGCGAATGGAGCGTACATCCTCAATCCTAGCGCCACTGAATTGGTGACGTCGGACCTCGAGTTGGTGGTTGCCGGTACGGCCAATGCCGTCCTGATGGTCGAATCCGAAGCCAAGGAGCTTTCGGAAGACGTCATGCTGGGCGCGGTGATGTTCGGTCATCAGCAGTTGCAGGCCGTCATCAACGCGATCAACGAATTCGCTGCTGAAGTCGGTGTGACGCCGTGGAACTGGAGTGCACCCGCGAAGAACACCGCGCTGATTGATGCGCTCACGGCTGCCATCGGCGGGCGATTGGCCGAGGCATTCCAGATTCGCGACAAGCTGGCGCGTCGCGACGCGATTTCGGCGTTGAAGAAGGATGTGCTGGAATCGCTGAAGGCCCAGGCCGAAGCAAACGGGTGGGCGGGTGCTGAACTGGCCAAGGAATTTGGTGAGTTGGAATACCGCACAATGCGTGATTCCGTCCTGACCACGCGGACCCGCATTGATGGCCGTGATCTGGTCACGGTGCGTCCGATCAGCGTCAAGACCAGTGTTCTGCCGCGCACGCATGGTTCAGCCATGTTCACGCGTGGTGAGACGCAGGCAATCGTGGTGACCACCTTGGGAACCGCGCGCGACGGTCAGGTCATTGATGCGGTGGAAGGCGAGAGCAAGGATCACTTCCTGTTCCATTACAACTTCCCGCCCTATTCGGTGGGCGAAGCGGGTCGAATGGCAGGCCCGAAACGTCGCGAGATCGGTCATGGCCGCTTGGCGCGTCGTGGTGTGCAGGCGGTAATGCCTGCAATGGAAAGCTTCCCTTACACCATTCGAGTGGTCTCGGAGATCACCGAGTCCAACGGTTCGTCCTCAATGGCATCGGTCTGCGGTTCCTCGTTGGCGTTGATGGACGCGGGTGTGCCGATCAAGGCACCGGTTGCTGGTATCGCCATGGGCTTGATCAAGGAAGGCAGCAACTTTGCCGTGTTGTCAGACATCCTCGGCGATGAGGATCATCTCGGCGATATGGACTTCAAGGTCGCCGGAACCGAAGGTGGCATCTCTGCGTTGCAGATGGACATCAAGATCGACGGCATCACCGAAGAGATCATGAAGGTCGCCTTGGCTCAGGCCAAGCAAGGCCGTCTGCACATTTTGGGTGAGATGGCCAAGGCCATCAGCTCACCTCGTGAGCAGATGTCCGAGTACGCTCCGCGCTTGCTGACCATCAAGATCCACCCGGACAAGATCCGAGAAGTGATTGGCAAAGGTGGTGCGACGATTCAGGCCATCACCAAGGAAACAGGCACGCAGATCGACATCCAGGACGACGGTACGATCGTCATTGCTTCGGTCAATCGTGCGGCCGGTGAGGCCGCCAAGGCGCGTATCGAGCAGATCACATCAGATGTCGAGCCGGGCCGCATTTACGAAGGCAAGGTCGCCAAGCTGATGGACTTTGGTGCGTTTGTCACCATTGCCCCAGGCAAGGACGGCTTGGTCCACGTGTCGCAGATCTCCAATGAGCGCGTCGAAAAGGTGTCCGACAAACTCAAGGAAGGCGATATCGTCAAGGTCAAGGTGCTGGAAGTCGACAAGCAGGGACGTATTCGCCTGTCGATCAAGGCCGTACTGGAGGACGCAGCTGGCGAGTAATCGTCCGCTCTCGACACAACAAAAAAGGCGAGCCTCGGCTCGCCTTTTTTGTTGTTGAAATGAAGTCGTGTATTGAACCGACGTCAATCAAGATTGCAGTACGCGCAATTACAGCTTGCCGCGCGACTGCAAGTTGCTGCGCAGGCGGTTGCGGCGACGGCGATGACGGGCCAGTTTCATGGATTTAATCCTAAGTAGTGGTGATGGGACGCGCATTGTCGCACGCAACCTGACCTCAGGTCAGTGCAATGACACGCTCAGGTGTCGATGAAGCCAGCACCGAGAACGGGGTCGTCGCCCTCGGTGCGCTCAGCAAGATCGACTCGTTCAACCCAACAGGTGTGCGACGCCCGCGCGCTCTTCTTCCAGCTCGTTGAGCGTGAAGTTGATGCGCTCGCGCGAGAACTCGTCAACCTCAAGTCCTTGCACAATCTCGTACTTGCCATCCTTGCAGACGACCGGGTAACCGAACATCACATCTTTGGGAATGCCATAGCTTCCATCCGAGGGGATACCCATCGTCACCCACTTGCCAGCGGTGCCGAGCACCCAGTCGCGAACATGATCGATGGCGGCGTTGGCCGCAGATGCCGCGGACGACAGACCACGTGCTTCGATGATGGCTGCCCCGCGCTTGCCCACTTTCGGAATGAAGGTGTCGCGATTCCATGCTTCGTCGGCGATCTTGTCCTTCAACGAAGAGCCCGCGACAGTGGCAAATCGGTAATCCGGGTACATGGTGGGGCTGTGGTTGCCCCACACGATCAGTTTCTCGATATCGGCCACCGCGACACCCGCTTTGCCAGCGAGCTGACTGAGCGCGCGGTTGTGATCCAGTCGCAGCATGGCCGTAAAGTTGTTCGGATTGAGATCCGGCGCGGATTTCATGGCGATGTAGGCATTGGTATTGGCGGGATTGCCGACCACCAGAACCTTCACGTTGCGGCTGGCGACTTTGTTCAGTGCCTTGCCCTGTACGGTGAAGATTTCCGCGTTCTTCAACAGCAGATCCTTGCGTTCCATGCCCGGACCGCGTGGCATCGCGCCAACCAACAGAGCGACGTCCGCATCCTTGAAGGCGATCTCCGGGTCATCGGTGCCGACCATGCCTGCCAGCAGCGGGAAGGCGCAGTCTTCCAACTCCATCATCACGCCTTTCAGCGCTGCTTGGGCCTTCTCCATCGGCAGTTCGAGCATCTGCAGAATGACTGGCTGATCCTTGCCCAGCATTTCGCCCGAGGCAATTCGGAACAACAGGGAGTAGCCGATCTGGCCGGCTGCACCGGTGACAGCAACGCGGACGGGGTTCTTCATGTTCAACTCCAATGACGAGGGCAGGTGTGGAACGCTCATTGCCTTGCCAGAGCAATGATGCGGTCTGGGTCGGCGCCGAATACGACGCCATCCCCGATGACGGTGACGGGCACGAAATCGCCCCCTGGGAAAAGGGCGCGCAGCGATTTGCCCAGCGGATTGGTCTCGATGTCGAGGCTCAGGTAATCGATGTCGGCCTCATCCAAACGACGATGCAGCACTTTGCAGTAATCGCACCATTCGGCACTGAACAGCACGACCTTGGGTTCCGGCAGTTGCTCGCGAAAGTCGGCCGGAACGGGGTCGTCGGCCTCAAGCGTGGTCGCCCTCGGTGCCATAGAAAAGAAGTCCTGCGCCGTTGCCGTGAGGCTAAGCGCGCATAGCAACAGGACGATTGCGGTGCGCATCAAGTCAACTCAGCGAAAAACTGCTGGATGCGCGCCATCCCTTCTGGCAACTGCGCGGGCGGGCAGGTATACGAAATGCGCAATGCACGGGGTTCACCAAAGGCCGAGCCGGGCACACAGGCCACCCCCTTGGCCTCCAGCAGGACAGCGCAGAAATCCACATCGTTGCGAATCGGTTGGCCGTAGTGGGACTTTCCGAAGGCGCAGGAAATGTCGGGGAACACGTAAAAGGCACCTTCCGGGCGTGGACATACCACGCCTGGAATGGCTGCCATGGCAGCCAGCACCTGGTCACGGGTGGCCGCGAACTCAAGGACTTTCTGAGCAGGCACATCCTGCGGACCAGAAAGTGCGGCGATCGCTGCAGCGACTGCCACTTCCGGAATGTTGGTGATGTGGTTGGAGTTCAGTGTGACCATGGCTTGGGCGATGACTTCGGGACCCGCAATGAAGCCCACGCGCCAGCCCGGCATGCCGTAGGTTTTGGACAGCGAGTCAACGAAGATCACCCGATCAGCCAGATCGGGGCGGAAGTGCAGGAAGTTGTGGTACTTCAGCTCGCCAAACACCATCCGGTGATAGATGTCATCGGTGATCACCCAGGTGTCCGGGTGCTTGGCGATCACATCAGCGAGTGCGGCGATCTCATCCCGCGTGTAGACCATTCCGGTCGGGTTCGACGGGTTATTGAACAGGAACACTTTCGGCTTGTGCGAAAGCGCTTCGTCAAGCTGTTGGGCAGTGAGTTTGTAGTGCTGACTGGCTGGACAGGGAAGCACGCGGACGCGTGCGCCGACGATGTCGGCAATGTCCATGTAGGTCGTCCAGTAGGGCGCGGGAAAAGCGATTTCATCGCCCGGATCCAGCAGCGCTTCGGCAAGGTTGTAAAGCATGTGCTTGGCACCGACGCCAACCGCACAATGTTTGCGCTGGTAGCCGTGGAAGCCAGCGGCTTCGATGTGTTTCAGGAACGCATCAAGCAGTGCGTCTGGACCACGGTTGCTGCCGTATTGCCCGCTGTCCTTCTCAATCGCGGACTTGGCCGCTTCGTAGACATGCGCGCCGGGCAGGAAGTTGGGGACACCGATAGAAAAACTGATGATGTCGCGACCTTCCGCTTTCAGTTTGCGGGCTTTTTCCGCGATCTGCATGATCGCGCTGGGTTTGGCGCGACTCATGCGCTGGGCGAGCTTTGGCATGGGGTGATCCTGCGGGGGCGAGGGAAGCACTGTGTCCGCCCGACTGACGGGTCATGACGCAGTGCGCAAAACCGGCGCGAAGTCTAGCATGCGGGTGAAATGACGCGGCTTCGCCGATGGTCGAACAGCGCTCGTGACGCGGCGGCCAATCTGCCGCGCCGCATTGGCGTTCGCCATCGTGACGCCTACGGCTTGGCTTGTGGCGAAGGGAGTCGGCTCTTGATTGCCGCGCCCAGTGAGAACTGTGGTTCCGATGCTTCCAGTCCTTCGGCGCGCTCTCGTCGGAGGATGCTTTCTTGTGCGGCGGCAAAGGTTGATGGCCAGTCTCGAAATTGCCCGAATGCGTCCTGAAGGAAAGCGCGGCCGAAATAGGTGTAGTCGGCATCACTGCCACAACCAAATGAGGTCCGGTCCGCTCTGGACGCCGTGATGATGAGGCTTTCCGGCGACTGCAGGCTTGGAAGAAACCCGCCGGAGTAGCAAGCCGAGATGATCGCGATCTTCCATCGGATGCCGGATTCGTCGAGCATCTGTTGCAGATCGTCCGGCGTGATCGGATTCAAAGGCAGTGGGTCCATCGCCACGTGAATGCTGGGGTCCTCGCTGCCGTGACTGGTCATGAACAGGATCAGCAGATCCTCCGTCGGGTCCATCCAGCGACCGAGCCACTGCAAGGCAATCGACAGGTTGGTGCGGGTGGCCAAAGGGGTGGTCAGAACCCGGTCGGGATGGTTGATCAGTGCCAGCGTGCGTCCACCGCTGGCGAAAACCTGGTTGAACCGTTCGGTAGCCAGTTCGACCTCGTTGCGAAACACGTTTTCTGCACCGTCACCGCCGAACGCAAGCACGTATACATCCTGCTTGCCGGGCGTTTGCGGGGCCAGCGCCTTCAACGCGCGGTGTAGCAATTCGGGTTGCGCATACATCACCGCCTCGGCGTCAAAGTTCGACGCCGTCTCCGCATCCCACGGTGGATACCAGAACGTGCTGAAACGAGACGCGTCGAACCCGATCAGCAATCCGCCGGAAAGGCATGCAACGGCAATCCAACGGCGACGACTGCTGCCATCCCCATGCAACCAACGCACTAATTGGCGAAGCACAAACAGCCCATAGACGGCGCCAAGAAATAGCCACAACGAGTCATGGCGCGCAACCGGGTTGAGCGCGGCTGGTTCAAGAAGGCTGAAACCCCAGTCGACCACGGTTTCGGGTGGTTCCGTCAGTGCCAAACTCAGGCCCAGACGCAGGGGGAACAGCGCAAGCGCCGAATATCCCGCCAAGGTCCATGACAGGGCGGGGCGACCAAGCGCTCCTGCGGCGAGCCATGCGCTGAGCCATAACAGCGCGAAGCCACCGAGAATCACAATGGCGTGCGGCCAATAGAACTCCCGCGGAGCGATCAGCGCATTCCATGACAACCAGGCTTCGAGACTGACGTGGGCAATGACGGCGACAATGAGCGCCGTGGAACCAAGCACTGCACGGTTTCCCCTGCGCAGAAGGGCCAGTTGCAGGGCGTTGCCGATCTCGAACCACGGTGCATTCGTCATCAACGGACATCCTGTCGGAGAAGTAAGCGCAGGGCCCAATGCGGCAAACCCATCAGGCCTTGCTTGCCTCGCGTAGCTCGATGGACGCGAACGACGTTTCGCGCGGGTGGTCATGCGACTCGGCGCCGAGTCGGGGCTGCGGGTAATCTTCGCGACGGTCAATCAGTACGGTTTGCAGACCCGCATCTCGCGCCGCATCGAGTTCTTCGACGACATCGGACAGGAAGACGATCTCGCTGGGGGGCGTCCCAATCCGCGCCGCAATACGGTGATAGCTTTCCGCTTCGCGCTTTCCGCCGATTTCTGTATCGAAATGACCTGCGAACAGGGGGCGCAAATCACCCGCATCCGAATGGCCGAAAAACAGCGTCTGCGCTGCGACCGACCCCGATGAGTAAACGAACAGTGGAATACCCGCTGCGTGCCACTGCTGCAGCGCCACGACGGCATCCGCATAGACATGCGCGCTGAAGTCGCGGTTTTCGTAGCCCGCCTGCCAGATCATTCCCTGCAAGGCCTTGAGTGCTGTGTGCTTGCGGTCCTGGTCGATCCAGCCCTGCAAGACCTCGGCAATACACGCGTCCGTGCCGCTGGCACCGATCTCGCTTGCCACGCTGTCCAGCCAGCGCATGACTTCGGGATCGCGCCCTCGCGCCTTGAGAAACGCGGGCAGTGCCCGACGCGCATAGGGAAACAGGACGTCCTTCACAAAGGAAATCGAACTGGTCGTGCCTTCGATGTCGGTGAGTACGACGGCTGCGAGGAAATGGCTCACTCAGGCAGCCTTGCGTTCGTAGCGCGGGAACTGTTCGGCGACGGGATCGCCGGTGAAGGTGGCGACCCAGCCCTGCGGGTTGTTGAACAAGCGGATTGCCACGAAGTAGGGCTCTGCGCTCATGTCGAACCAATGCCGCGTATTGGCCGGGACACTGATCAGATCGCCCGCTTCACACAGGACCTCGTAGACCATGTCGTTCGGGTGCAAGTTGAACAGGCCCGAGCCCGCGACAAAAAAGCGGACCTCGTCCTCGCCATGCGTATGCTCGCTGAGAAATTTGCTACGCAGCGCCGCGCGATCCGGATGCTCAGGCGTCAGGCTCACCACGTCGACGGCGACGTAGCCTTCCTCCTTCATCAGTCGATCGATATCACGCTGGTAGGCGGCAATGACCGCCTCCTGCGAGGCCCCGGGTGCAATCGGTTGGGCTGCTTCCCATCGTTCGAAACGCACACCCAATGCGCCAAGGCGCGACGCAATTTCGGCGTGATCGCGACTCTCGAAAAGCACGCGGTCGGGACGGGTCTGGTCAAAAATCCGCATTTGGCTCATGCGCGCAGTCTCCGCAGGTCAAGCTCGCAAGCGAGCAGAAATTCAAAGGCGTCGAGGTGTCGGCGGGCTTCCGCCATGTCGCGTCCCCAGGCATAAAGGCCATGCCCTTCGATCAGATAGCCGAATAGATGCCGGGCACCGAGTTTGGGTTCGATCAGGGCGGCCAGCGCAGGCATGTCCTGGTGGTTCGGCAGGATCGGCAGGTCGATGCTGGCCTCATGCGTCGAATTGCCCCGGAACGCCTTCAGCAGTTCCATGCCTGCCAGTCGCACATGGCCTTGCCAAGCAAACAATCTCGACGCGACGGTCTGGGTCCTCGAATGCGTGTGCAGAACGCATCCCACATCGGGAAAGCGTGCGTACAACTGGCAATGCAGCAAGGTTTCGGCGGATGGACGTTGCTCGGTTTCAACGGCTTCGCCGCTCAGATTGGCCACCATCACGTCGGCAGCGGTGAGTTTGCCCTTGTCCTTGCCCGACACCGTGACCGCGAGGAGTTGCTCGTCCAGACGCACGGAGAAATTGCTGGATGTTGCCGGGGTCCAGCCTTTGGCGGCCAGTTCTGCCGCGTTGTCGACGATCTCAAGTGCAGCTTTGGGCAGTCGCTGGCGCGCGATTTCGGTGAGGCTGTTCATGCGGCGATTGTAGCCGACCATCGCGATGGGTTTGGGTTTGACCGGGAGCTGGGGCGACAGGACATTCGGCTTGACTCAGCGCAAGACAGTATCGGGGCGAATGAAGCATCCTAGCGCCGCCGCAAACTGCGGCATCCCATTTTTTCTGGAGTCCTCTTCATGTCCAACCCAGCCGAAAGCAAGGCAAGACGTGCGTTCTTGCGCAATGCCGCGATGGCCGCGGTCAGCGCGCCCATCGCTTTCCAGTTGATCACCCAGCGCGCCCACGCGCAGGACAAGCCCATGCTGCCGCTCGACAATCCGCAGGCGGTTGCCTTGGGTTACAGCGACGATGCAGCAAAAGTCGATTCGGCCAAGCACCCGCAGTTCAAGGCCGGCAGCAGCTGCGCCAATTGCAATTTTGCGCAGGGTAGCGGCGATCCCTTGGGATGCATGTTGTTCCCTGCCAATTCGGTCGCCGCCAAGGGATGGTGCGCTTCCTGGGCGCCCAAGGCAGGCTGATTTACTGCGCAACGGACACGCCGTTCGGCGTGTCCGTTGCGGTCACGCGCTCGATGCTCTGATAGGCTCTGAATCCCGTTGGATTGCCGAGAGGTTACGGTGGGATTGCAGAGCGATTTCGACATTCACACCATCGACACCGGGTTTCATCGCGCGAATTTCGATGCCGCCTATCTGCTGGTGGATCAGGGCGTTGCGGCGCTGATAGATAGTGGTATCAATGCCTCATTGCCGACAGTGCTGTCGACGTTGGCGTCGCGAGGCGTTGCGGCCGAACAGGTCCGCTATCTCATTCTTACCCACGTGCACCTGGATCACGCAGGCGGTGCCGGGCAGTTGATGCAGCATTTGCCGAATGCCGTGCTCATCGTGCACCCGCGTGGCGCACGCCACATGATTGATCCGACGGCATTGATCGCAGGTGCCAGCGCGGTCTACGGGTCTGACGAAGTCCAGCGCACTTACGGCAATCTCGTCGCCGTGCCGCCGGAGCGCGTCCAGACCGTCGCGGACGGTGAGCGAATCCGGATTGGTCGGCGTGAGTTGGAGATCTTCGACGCTCCCGGGCATGCGCGCCACCATATCGTCATTCACGACCCCAATGCCGCCGCGTTCTTTACCGGTGACACGTTCGGGTTGTCCTATCGCGAGTTCGACACCGGTTTGGGCCCGTGGATCATGCCAACCACCACGCCGGTGCAGTTCGAGCCGGAGTCGTTGAAGCACTCGATCACGCGGATGATCCGTGCGTGCCCCGAACGAATGTATCTGACGCACTATGGTCGAGTTGAAGAACCGCAGCGACTAGCCATTTCGCTGACCGCGCAGATCGACGCGATGGTTGAAATCGCACAAACTTCGCATCAGCGATTTGCGGGCCGTGACCGTCACAAGGCGATTTGTGAAGGCTTGACGCGACTGTATCTCGATGGATTGACAGCCCACGGTGTGCGCTTGAGTGACCATGCTGTCCTTTCGTTGTTGGCTATGGACATCGAACTCAACGCACAGGGTTTGGCGTCGTGGCTCGACAAGAGCTGAGGATGCTCTGCTAACCCAGCGAGCGTTTGTGTCATGGTCAGCGCCCGCTGACTGGCAGCCAATGCCGTCGGTGTGCGCTCGCACTGACTCTGACGAATCAGGTCGAACCGCGCGTGCGACACCCGACGTCTCAGCGCGGAGACGCCAGATGTCCACCGTGATTGACTCAGATCGCTTTGGAAAACCGCACTGGTGCGGAGTTTTGCAGATACCGGTCGAAGCACATCGCGATGACGCGGAGAAGCATTCTCCCGCGTTCTGTGGCCTTGATCCACTTTGCCGTCACCGTCACAAGTCCATCCGCTTCCAAGGCAGGAAGCTGCGCGATGGCGTCGCTGAAATAGCTGGCGAAGTTGATGTCGTAGCGATTCTCGATGTCCGCGATGTTGATTTCACCCTGGCACATCAGGTGTTGAATCAAGTCCGCACGCAGCACATCATCGGCATCGAGGCGAAGTCCGCGCCACAGTGGCAGTCGACCGTTTTCCAAGGCTGTCGCGTAGCCGGCGAAATCGCGCGGATTCTGACTGTAGGTATCGCCCACGCTACTGATTGCGCTGACTCCCAAGCCGATCAGGTCGGTCTCCGCGTGCGTGGTGTAGCCCATGAAGTTTCTCTGCAGGCCACCGCGCGCCTGTGCGCGCGCCAAGTCGTCATTCGGCAGTGCGAAGTGATCCATGCCGATGTAGACGTAACCAGCCGCCGAGAGCTTTTCGATGGCCAGTTGCAGTAGTGCCAGTTTTTCTTCTGGCGCGGGCAAATCGCTCGCATTGATCTGCTTCTGCGGCTTGAACAGTTCGGGCAGATGCGCGTAGCTGTAGACGGCGAGGCGATCAGGACGCTGCTCGATCACCGTATCCAGTGTTTTGGCAAAACCCGCGCGGTTCTGACGCGGTAGTCCATAAATCAGATCGACGTTGATCGAGCGGAACCCATTGCTGCGGCAGGCGCGAATCACGTCCAGCGTTTGCTCAACCGTTTGAATGCGGTTGACCGCTTCCTGCACTGAGGGGTCGAAGTCCTGCACACCAAGACTGGCGCGGTTGAAGCCGAGCTCGGCGAGAACCTCGATGTCATCCTGGTCGACGCTGCGTGGGTCCAGTTCGATGGAGAAATCGCGGTCGGGATGAATTGAGAAATGAAACTCGTGCGACAGGCGCTGGATCAGCGCGCGCATCATGTGGCGATCAAGAAAGTTTGGCGTGCCACCACCGAGATGCAGTTGGATGACGTCACGATCCCGGTCAAACAACGGCGCAACCAAGCCGATCTCGCGTTCCAGCAGTTCGATGTAGTCGTTGCCCTTGCTTCGATCACGCGTCACCACGCGATTGCAGCCGCAGTAGAAGCAGGGACTCAGGCAGTAAGGGACGTGAACATACAGCGACAATTGACGCGGGATCGGATCTTCGTTGCTGCGCTTTGCGGCTGCACGGAAGTCCCGACTACCGAAGCCTTCATGAAAATGCGGCGCAGTAGGATACGAGGTATATCGCGGACCTGGCCGGTCATATCGGCGCAGAAGGTCGGCGTCAAAGGGCGGGATCGCAGTCATGGCCGCAGTCTGTTGCAAGCAGGCTGCGGCCGGGTTGACTTCAGTCAAGCTGCGGATAAGTGAGCGAATTCTGATGTTCTTTGCATCGAGCAGTCGCTCAGCGCAAATACGCTGAACCCATCCGCTGAGCGATGGCGAGGTCTTTCTCTGCCCAGATTGCGTTCAGCCAGGCCTGAAACCGTACCCGGAAGGCGGCGTCATTTTCGTAGTCCTGGTTACGCAGGTCAGCGGGAATCGGGCGTCGCAAAACGTGTACGCAAACTCGACTGACGCGACCGGCAAGCAGGTCCAGCATGCTTGGTCGACCGTCCGGATAGACGATCGTCACGTCGAGCAGGTCGCCCATCATGTCGCCCATGGTTTGCAGGACAAAACCAATGCCACCCGCTTTGGGTGTGAGTAGATGCGCGTAGGGAGTGGATCTACGCGCATGCTTTTCCGGGGTGAACCGCGTTCCCTCGACGAAGTTCATGACGGACACCGGCGTGTAGCGAAATTTCTCGCATGCCTTGCGCGTCGCTTCGACATCTTTTCCCTTGAGGTGTGGGTGCTTCTTCAGGACGGCGTGGCTGTGTCGGCGCATGAAGGGAAAGTCGAGTGCCCACCACGCGAGACCCAGCAGCGGAACCCAGATCAGTTGCTGTTTCAGAAAGAACTTGAGCATCGGGATACGTCGATTGAACACCATCTGCAACACCGGAATGTCGACCCAGCTCTGATGGTTGCTGATCACCATGTACCAGCCATCGGGCTGAAGGTCGGTTGGTACGTCGATCTCGAATTCCGTGGACGTACTGGTTCGCATCAACCATGAGTTGACCGCGACCCAGCTTTCCGCCAGGCGCATCAGGATGCGGGTCAAGCCGCGCTGCACAGGTCTGCCGGGCAAGACCAGCTTGAAGCAGGCGAGGAGAAGCAGCGGTGGAACGTGAATCAGCGTGCTGGCGAGAATTACGATACCGTTGCAGGCAGCACGGAACAGCTGTAGCGGAGCCATGGTGACCACTTCTTGGCATGAATCAGCCGCTGATTATGCCATCCGGAAGTGTCCGGACCTGTGTACCATTCGCCCATGCTCTACCTTGCATCGCAGTCGCCACGACGTCGTGAATTGCTGGCCCAACTGGGTCTGGCCCACGAGGTCTTGCATGTCGAAGTGGCCGAATTGCGTTCACCATCGGAAACGCCAGTCCATTATGTTCAACGGGTTGCCCGAGAGAAGGCCGATGCCGGATGGAGCCTGGTCGCAGGACGCGGCGATGCGGTGGTACTGGCGGCTGATACCGAAGTGGTACTCGGTGATCTGGTGTTTGGTAAGCCCGCGAATGTCGAGGAAGCGCACGCGATGCTGCACCGACTTTCCGGCCGCACGCATCAAGTCTTGTCGGCTGTTTGCGTGATTGATAGCAGCGGTCGGCGTGAAGCCTTGTCCCGATCTGAGGTGAGCTTCGCCACGCTCGATCAGGCGGACATTGACCACTACGTTGCCAGTGGCGAGCCCTTCGGCAAGGCGGGCGCATACGCCATTCAAGGCCGGGCCGCCGCGTTTGTCAGGCACCTCTCGGGTAGCTTCAGCGGTGTGATGGGTTTGCCCCTGTGCGAGACAGCTCACTTGCTGCGCTTGCGGCACTCAGCGGATTGAGGAAACGGGTTCTGCGGTCGACGATCACCAGCGTGGCTTGGCCAAGCTGGAGCGATTCGCCAACGTCGAAACTAGATTTGACCATTGACTAATGCGTCCAAGACAGCCATACGGACGGCGACGCCATTGCTGACCTGTTGCAGGATGACCGACTGCGCACCGTCGGCAACGGCATCGGTGATCTCTACGCCGCGATTCATCGGACCGGGATGCATGACGATGGCATCTTGTCGGGCTTTGGCAAGGCGCGAAGTGTTCAAGCCAAATTCCCGGTGGTAGTCATCCAACGAGCTGACAAGTCCCTCCTCCATGCGTTCACGTTGCAGGCGAAGCATCATGACGACATCGACGTCCTCCAGGGCGTCGTCGAGACGGGGAACGATGTTGCAACCAGTCAGCTCTGTGCCATCAGGCAACAAATTGTCTGGAGCACAAACGCGTATTTCTCCCGTCCCAAGCGCCTGCAGGGCATGCAGATCGGAACGCGCAACGCGTGAGTGTTTGATATCCCCGACCAGCAGAACTTTCAGTGCGGAAAAATCCGTGCCCTTGCGTTGTCGGATGGTCAGCATGTCCAACAGGCCTTGCGTGGGATGGGCAGCGCGGCCATCACCTGCATTGACCAAGCTGACATTGGGCATCACATGGCTTTGCAGATCGTGCAGCGCGCCAGACTCGGAGACTCGAATGACAAACAGGTCCGCCCCCATCGCCTGCAGATTGTGGAAGGTGTCGAGAAAGGTCTCGCCCTTTCGTGCAGAGGACACGGCGGCGTCGAAGTTCAGCACGTCCGCCCCCAACCGTTGAGCAGCCAACTGAAACGAGCTGCGAGTGCGGGTCGATGATTCAAAAAACAGATTGATGACTGTCCGTCCACGCAGACGTTCGCGCATGGCGCTTCCGCCGGTGGCGTGTGGACGCATCCACTCTGCATGCCGCAACAGGGCTTCAATACGTGCTTTCCCCAGTCCCTGCAGACTGAGCAAGTGACGTGGTGGACGAGGACTGTGCATGGTCAACTCACCGATTGATTGACAGGGTTGCTTTCGTTGCTGCGCCGGGCGAGTGGTCTGGCGTGTGCGCATCGGATCCCATCATGAACCCAGCCATCGCTCCAGAATGATCGCCGCCGCGTCGGCATCAAGCAATGCTGCGTCACGCCGCCGCGCCGCGCCAGCGCGTCGACGTTCGGCGAAGCGGCGGTCTGCTTCGCGTGAGGAGGAGCGCTCATCAACGAGCATGACCGGTAGGGCGTGACGCTTGCGAAGTCCGGCAGCGAATTGACGTGCACGGTGAGTAGCCGGTTGTTCAGTGCCGTCCAGTGTCAGGGGTTCGCCGACGATGAGGACCTGCGGACTCCATTCCGCGATCAGTCGGGAAACCTGATCCCAATCCGGCTGATCATCCTTCATCGCCAGGACAGCCAAGCTGCGCGCCGTGCCGGATAGGGAATTGCCCACGGCCACACCAGTGCGTCGTCCACCCACATCGAAAGCGAGTGCGCAAGTCAGTGCGCCGGACAGAGGCTCAGGCATGCCCAACGTAAGTCGCGAGCTGTTGAAGATCGACACCCAACAGCTGTGCCGCAGCCTGCCAGCGCTCAGCAACAGGGGTGTCAAAAATCAGGGCGTCGCTTGCGGGAGCGGTCAGCCATGCGTGATCCTGCAATTCGGACTCCAATTGCCCAGCGCCCCATCCTGCGCACCCCAAGGCCAACACAGCACGCTTGGGACCTTGGCCGCGCGCCAGCGCGTCGAGTATGTCGCGCGAAGTGGTCAGGAGCACCGTGTCCGACACGCGGAAGCTTGAATCCCACTCCCGACCGTCATCGCCATGCAGAACGAAACCCCGTTCTGGATGAACGGGTCCGCCGATCAGCACGTGCTGGGCGGATAGGGCACCGGCATGATCTTCGATGCCCAGTTGCTCAAAGACATCACAAAGCCTGATGTCCGAGCTGCGATTGATGAGGATGCCCATGGCACCATCCGCATCATGTCGGCAAAGCAGCGTGACCCCGCCGCAGAAGTTCGGATCGTCAAGTGCGGGGACGGCGATCAGGAAGTGGTTGCTGAGATCAGGCTGAGGCATGCGGGCAGTGTATACGTCGACGGCCGCGCCAACGACGCGACCGGTGACACAGTACGTTGCGTCATTTGTTTCTGAGGACGTTGCCCGGAAGAAACTGCCAGGTGCGGGTGATGTGCAGTATGTCTGTGCCGTCCTTGGTCTCCGGCAATGGCGCGAACGGTTCACCCAGACGCACGATGCGTTGGGCTGCATCGTCCAGAATGGGATATCCGCTGGGCTGAATGATGTCGATGCGCTCAATGCTGCCGTCCCGCCGCACTGCGACCGTCATGACCAGTTGCCCGTGCAGATTGCGGCGTCGCGCCTCATCCGGATAGTTGAGATTGCCGATGCGCTCGACTCGGGCGACCCAAGCCCGCATGTAGCTCGCGTATTCGAACTCCTGCGTGCTGGCGGAGACGAACTTGCGCTTCGGGCGCTTCGCGTACGCGACTGACTGGCGGTCAATTTCCGCTGCCAGTCTGGCCATCTCCAGGCTGTGCTCAATCAGCTCACGGCTACTCGGCAGTGGTTTGGACTGGGCGGGTACCTGCTCCCTGTTCGCCGCGCTCGTTCCACTATCAGCCTGTGTCGTCACAAGCGCGGTGCGTTGCGACGGTTGCGGTCGAGGGGAGCCTGGTGCAATGGGGACTGGAGCGATACCTGGATCAGGTTTGGGGACGAGCGAGCGCTGTGGCTCCGCCGGACGCTCAGGGGTCGGATTGTCGCCGCCGCCTTGCTGGGAGTGCTGGGCCAGAAAGTCCGCCTTCTCGGGCGCGTTCGTGCTTCGTGTCTGGGTCAAAATGACGTCGAGCGTGTGGCGCAGGTCAGCTGGACGGTCAACGCTGAACCCAACGCCGAGCGCCACGACCACATGCCCAACTATGGACAGGGTCAGTGTTGCACCAAGCCGGTCACCGGTCGTGACTCTCGGGGATGCTGGGGGCTGCGATCGGCTCACGCGACGATTTGCTCGATCTGGTCGAAAAGACTGCCAGCAATATTCAAGTTGAAATGAGCATCGAGTTCGCGGATGCATGTTGGCGAGGTGACGTTGACCTCAGTCAGATAGTCGCCGATCACATCAATGCCGACAAACAGCATACCTCGACGTCGCATCTCCGGCCCCACTTGGGACGCAATCCAGCGGTCCCTTTCAGAGAGTCCTTGACCAACGCCACGCCCGCCTGCGGCCAGGTTGCCACGAAAGTCGCTGCCCGTCGGTATGCGGGCTAAGGCGAAGTCGATGGGCTCACCGTTGATCAACAGGATTCGCTTGTCGCCACGTGCGATCTCCGGAAGGAATCTCTGCGCCAATGCGAATTGGGACCCGCCAACGGTCAGCGTTTCCAGAATGACGTTCAGGTTGTCATCCGCTCCGCGGGCACGAAAAATCGAACGTCCACCCATGCCGTCCAGTGGCTTGAGCACGCAATCACCCTCTGCGCTGATGAATCTGCGCAGTTCGTCGGCATCTCGCGAAACCAGCGTGGTGGGAATGCACTGAGGGAACAGCAAAGCGGCGAGTTTTTCGTTGAGATCGCGCAGCCCTTGTGGGTCGTTGACGACCAACACGCCGTCACGCTTGGCGAGATCCATTACCTGCGTGTCATAGAGAAACTGGCTGTCGAACGGCGGATCCTTGCGTAGCAGGATCACATCGAGGCTTTCCAGCGGGGCAAGCTGTTCGAGGCCAAGCTCAAACCAGCCGGTGGGATCATCGGCAACCTTCAGCGGTCGCATGCGGGCATAGGGTTTGCCGTCGCGAATCGATAGGCTGCGCTGGGTCAGGTAATGCAGCCGATGCCCACGGCCTTGCGCCTCCAGCAACATGGCGAAGGTGGAGTCTTTTTTGATCGAGATGGACTCGATTGGGTCCATCAATACGGCAACATCCAAGCCCATGTACTTCGTTCCTGCAAAGATTTTTCTGCGATTGAATCGGGATGTAACTAGCTGTGGCTATACTAGCAACACATCGCGGGCTGTCCTTTTCTAGGCGTCATTTCCGGGAGCCGATGGTGGAAGTTTCTAGGTGTGGATGTCGGGGGGCATCCGTTGGAAGTGCCGTTTCGTCTTGACAGCAGGCGGCATCGCTGGGATATAGCGTTTCGATGATGCGTGCCGGAAGCACGCTGGAAAGCCCTCGGGGGAACTCAATGGAACAACAGGAAGCAAACGGGCCGCTGGCGGGCTTGAAGGTCATGGTGATCGATGACTCCAAGACGATCCGGCGCACAGCGGAGACCCTGCTCAAACGAGAAGGCTGCGATGTTGTTACTGCCACGGATGGTTTTGAGGCGCTTTCCAAGATCGCCGACCACCACCCGCAGATCATCTTCGTTGACATCATGATGCCGAGGCTGGATGGCTACCAGACCTGCGCGCTGATCAAGAACAACCATGTCTTCCGAAGCACGCCGGTCATCATGCTGTCTTCCAAGGACGGTCTTTTTGATAAGGCTCGCGGTCGTGTCGTCGGTTCAGAAGAGTATTTGACCAAGCCGTTCACGCGTGACGAACTGCTGTCGGCCATTCGGCGACATGTGGGTCGCCAGTAGCGCCTCGCACCGATACTCCCGTACGCCGCCGACTCAAGGGGAATGAGTGCAATGGCCAGGATTCTCATCATCGAAGACTCACCTACTGATGCGCATGTGATGGCGCGCTTGCTGGAGCGCCACGGCCACCAGGTTGTTCATGCGGACTCGGCGGAAACGGGTGTCGAGCGCGCTCGGACGGATTTGCCCGATCTCGTGCTCATGGATGTCATTCTGCCTGGTATGAACGGGTTCCAAGCAACACGGCAGCTCTCCAAGGATCCGAAAACCCAACACATCCCGGTCATCATCGTCAGCACCAAGGGGATGGAGACGGATCGTGTGTGGGGAATGCGTCAGGGAGCCAAGGACTACGTGGTCAAACCGCCGGCAGAAGCGGATCTGCTGGCCCGGATCAACGCGTTGATTCGCGGAAATTGAGGCTGACATGCTGTCTGATTCGTTGTTCTCACCGTTCGATGTGCTGCGCGATTACGAAGTGCGCAGTCTTAATCATGTGGCTGGCGTTCCCGAGCAGATTGACACCCCCGGATTGTGGCGTGGGATCGGCTACCGGATTGGTAACCATCAACTTGCGTCAAGCATTACGGATATCGCCGAACTGTTGACCGTGCCTGTCCTGACACCCGTTCCTGGTGCTCAGTCTTGGCTTCTGGGCGTCGCGAATGTGCGCGGAACACTACTGCCGGTGGTGGACCTCAAGCAGTTCCTCGAGGGTGAGCGGACGGTGCTGCACGAAAACATGCGAGCCTTGGTGGTCAAGCAGCCTGGGGGAAACGTCGCCGTGCTGATCGACGAACTGTACGGACAGCGCAACTTCGTTGAAGGGCAGAGAGTCTTGCTGGAAGAAGTCCTGGAAGGCCGATATGTGTCCTTCATCACGGATGCGTTTCAGTGGGCCGGTACTGTGTGGAAGGTGTTCAATCTGGGTGTGTTGGCGAGAACGGTGGAATTTCGACAGGCCGCGGTCGCGTAACCTGCTCAATCGCATCGGGTCGTTCGAGTGTGGCCTCGTCGTGCGGAAGCGGCAGATGCCAAGGAATTGTTCCAGACTGCACGACAGTCAAGCGTTTTAATTTCGGGTGAGGGTACGTATGAGCACAAACATCGGCGCAGTGGGTGCGAAGGAACGACGCGGCGCACTGAACTTCTGGATCTTGATTCTTGTCGTCGCGATGGTTTTCCTGATCGTCAATTTCTACGTTGCGGCGACGTATTCGTCAGAAGAAGGTGAGGCGCGCAGCCTGGTTTCGCAGGTCCAGGTGGAGTCGCAGCAGATTGCGAAGTTCGCACAGGAAGCGGCGTCTGGCGGTTACGAGTCGTTTGACATGTTGGCAGCGACCCGGACTTCGATTCAAAGCGCACTCGACAAACTCAAGAAAGGCGATGCTGTCTCAGGGCTCCCGTCCTTTGCTGGCTCTCGAGGTGGAGTAAGCGTTGAAAAGCAATTGAATGAGCTGGTCGCCACGTGGGGCCCTGTGAGCGAGAACGCCGAGAAGATTCTGAGTCGTAAGGAGTTGGTGCTCAATCTCGCCGACTCTGCCAGCGCGTTTTCAGCCAGCGTTCCGCAGCTGCAGGCGCAGATGGAAGAGGTCGTTCGAGCGATGAGCGAGTCTGGCGCGCCCAGTACACAGATTTACATCGCCGTTCGACAGATCGTCCTTGCAGATCGCATGCTGCGCTACGTGACGCAGATTCTGCAAGGCGGTGCGGCCGCTGTGTCGGCGGCGGATCGCTTCTCCCGCGACTACAGCATGTTTGGTCAAGTTCTGGTGGGTTTGGATAGCGGTAGCGCTGATCAAGGTATTCGCCGCGTTGACTCCGGCGCTGGCCGGCAGGCACTCGGCCGTGTTGCTGAAGGGTTTGCCAAGGCCAAACAGGACGTCGAGTTCATTCTTGATGCGTCGACGCAGCTGTTTGAAGTGAAGGAGTCTTCGGACACCATCTTCGTTGAGTCCGAGCAGCTCCTCGCGAAGGCTCGCGCGCTCAATACTGCCATTGACGCCATGCCGGACTCACGCGCGTTCCCAAGTGTGACCTTGGGTGTGGCGGCCGGTGCCCTTGCAGTGTTTGGTCTGGCCGGTCTGTTGTACAGCTTGTATCGCGATCAGACCCGTCGGTTCGCGGTGACGCAAGAACTCAACCAGCGAAATCAGGAAGCCATTCTGCGCTTGCTGGATGAGATGGGATCGTTGGCAGAAGGCGATCTGACGGTGCGAGCGACGGTGACAGAAGACATCACCGGAGCGATCGCTGACTCGATCAACTTCGCGGTCGAAGCGCTGCGCAGCCTAGTACAGACCATTAACGAGACCGCCGTGCAAGTGGCCGCAGCCGCGCAGGAAACCCAGGCGACAGCGATGCATCTGGCCGAAGCGGCGGAGCATCAGGCACAGCAGATCACCTCAGCCTCCGCGGCCATCAACGAAATCGCCGTGTCCATCGACGAGGTGTCGAAAAACTCCGCCGAGTCGGCCGACGTGGCGCAGCGATCAGTGCAGATTGCAGCAAAGGGTGCGGAGGTGGTGCGCCAGACCATTCAGGGCATGGACTCGATTCGTGATCAGATTCAGGAAACATCGAAGCGAATCAAGCGACTGGGTGAATCCTCGCAGGAAATTGGATCCATCGTTGAACTGATTAACGACATTTCCGAGCAGACCAACATTCTGGCGCTGAACGCGGCAATTCAGGCGGCATCGGCCGGTGAAGCAGGTCGAGGATTCGCGGTCGTGGCCGACGAAGTGCAACGTCTTGCAGAACGCGCCTCGAACGCGACCAAACGAATTGAAACGCTGGTGCAGACCATTCAGGCCGATACCAACGAAGCGGTCTCGTCGATGGAACAAACCACGGCAGAAGTGGTGGCGGGTGCCCGCTTGGCCGAAGACGCAGGCTTGGCGCTGGGTGAGATTGAAAAGGTGTCCAACGACTTGGCGGACCTGATTCAGAACATCTCCGAAGCGGCACGTCAGCAGTCGGCTGCGGCGACCAATATTTCGTCGACGATGAACGTGATTCAGGAAATCACCAGCCAGACGTCGATGGGTGCTAGCCAGACCGCAGAGTCGATTGGAAATCTTGCGCAGTTGGCCGCGGACCTTCGGCGCTCGGTCGCCGACTTCAAACTGCCGGGTTGATTCGAGAACGGAGACAGGTAAGGCATGTCGATGGCGTTCAGCCCACTCAATATCTCGCTTGAACCGATGCGGATGGAAGACGCGGAGTTCGAGCGTTGGGTGCGTCTGCTTGAGTCCCGCACGGGTGTGACCGTGCCGCCTGAGCGCAAGCCTTTCCTGCTTTCTGGTTTGCGGCGACGTATGCGTGAGGCTGGGCATACCGAATTTGCCTTGTATTACGAGGAGTTGCTCGACGGTGTTCGCGGTCGTGTCGAATGGGCTGCGTTGGTAGATCACCTCACCGTTCATGAAACGCATTTTTTCCGGCATCAACCTTCGTTCCAGTTGATCGGCGAAGAGTGGCTACCGCAGTGGATCGAACGTACTGCGGATGACCAGGCGCTGCACGGGTTGTCGGTTGGCTGTTCAACCGGAGAAGAGGCTTTCAGCATCGCAATGCTGCTCGATTCCGTGCTTTCACAGCAGAATCCACCGCGTCGTTTCGGTATCACTGCCACAGATGTCAGCCAGCCAGCACTTGGCGTGGCGAAGAAAGCGCACTATCCGGTGTCTCGAATGCAAGAGATTCCGGTTGAGTATTGGGAGTCCTGTCTGCGACGCAGTGATATGGAGACTTTCACGATCCACGAGCGTTTGCGCAAACGCGTGGGGTTCGCGAGAGTAAACCTGTTGCATGCAACGCGCGCTCCGTTTCGTCAGTTGGACCTGATTTTTTGTCAGAACGTCATGATCTATTTCGCGCGGGAGCGGCGCGGTGAGTTGCTTGACGGTCTGGCTCGCTTGCTGCGGCCTAGCGGCCTGCTTGTGCTCGGTGTCGGTGAGGTTACCGGCTGGAGCCACCCGCAGCTCACCCGAACCGGTGGACGCCAAACACTGGCGTTTCTCCGCAATCCATGAATGAGAGCCGGCATGAGGCTGCAAGAAGACATCGATTTCACCACCCTTAATTGGGTCAAAGGCGAACTGGACGAAACGTTGAAGCTCGCCAGGCATGCGCTTGAGGCGTATATCAGCGATCCGAGCGATGTCAGCCAGATGCGCTTTTGCGCGACCTATCTGCATCAGGTGCAAGGCACTCTGCGGATGGTGGAGCTCTACGGAGCCGCGCTGGTAACGGAGGAAATGGAGCAGCTCGCGGCGGCGGTCCAGGAGCAGCAGGTCAGCGCCCCCGAGGTTGCCTACGAAGTGCTGATGGATGGCATAGTGCAGCTGCCGGACTATCTGGAGCGACTTCAGAGTGGCCAGAAGGACATTCCGGTCGTCCTCTTGCCCTTGCTCAATCGCTTGCGCGCGTCTCGGGGAGAGACCGAGCTCACCGAAAGTGCGCTTTTTGCGCCGGACATCACCTGTCCCATGCCTCTGTCTGCGGCGGGGCCGACCGTCGCATTGCCGGACCTCGAACTGCAGCAGCTCGCCAAAGTTGCGCGAGGACAGTTTCAGGTCGCGTTGTTGCGGTGGTTTAAAGGAACGGAACCGGATGCCAACTTGCGGCGACTGATCGACGTCTGTGATCGCTTAGTCAGCGTGGTGTCCCAGGAGGAGGGACGGCGCCTCTTCTGGATTGCCGGCGGTGTGCTGTCAGGCGTCGAGTCTGGTGGCATCCAGATGGACGGCGGATTGAAACAATCGGTTGGTCGCGTCGAGCGCGAAATCAAGCATCTGTCAGAAGCGGGGGATACGGGCTTCCGAGTTGATCCGCCGCGAGAATTGACCAGGAA
>Ga0075163_10001785_pt1 | contig 29033 bp, 42 predicted proteins | sample JI1023141ADNA_FD_71478 | JGI IMG/M metagenome (GOLD analysis project Ga0075163, IMG submission 71478) | Wastewater effluent complex algal communities from Wisconsin, to seasonally profile nutrient transformation and Carbon sequestration -... | ecosystem: Engineered > WWTP > Effluent > Algae...
TTTAAATGAGTTTGAATAAAGTTTAATTCATTAATCCCTCCCTTAAATCATTTAATGCATTTAAAACGTCACTGTCATCGGATTGTATTGATTTGTTTAGTATTCCATATGATTTTCTCATTTTTTGACGTTTGTTAAATTCTAAATCTACTTTTTTCGTTTGTTTTTCCAAATCAAACTGTGTTCTTTTCAAACTTTCCTTCAATACATCTCTTTCCGCGGTTAATTTAACCTCCAATTCATGTTTTAAATCTTTATCTGCTTCATATTTTTCAAGTTTTTTCACAAGGGTTTTATTTTCGGATTCCAAACGATCTTTATCTCTTTTCAATTGTTGAATAATCAAATCTTGACATCTCGCCTTTATTATTGCATCCACAGCAATAGCTCGCGTTCCTAAGATCTCTCTGATTGTTTCGTCATCCATGAATCAACCCTCTCCAACGATTGTAAAATTTGAAACGATTTGTTTTTTTTATCGGATTTTATAAATGTATCCTGATAACCAAATATAAAGAGAGGGAAGAACAGTTTCAAATAGTGCATTTTTGGTTTTAAAAAGTAATAAGTCACAATGACAAATGCTACCGCTGATAAAAATCCAAAACCCCACGAAAATACGACCTCCCACCAAACATTGTAGCCAATGTACACCAATATGAAAGGTGGAAGCACTGCAAAGCAATAAATACAAAACCAAGAGATCCAAGATTGACGAACAGGCCAAAAATATGCATATGCAAAGAACCCTCCAATAATTGCACCCGTATACATTCCTTCCATGCTAGGGAACGCCCAAGTGTGATACAATTGGCAGATTGGGTTGGGTCGTGCATATTGAAAGTAATATTGAAAACACCAAACAACATATTGAGGAGCAAAGAGGAACCATGAAAAGATGAAGAATATCGTTTCGTTTGTTATAGCAGTTACAATAAATGCAATCAATGTAAAAATGATTGGAATCAATTGAGTCCACCCAAAGGCAGTAGCACCCCAAGAGATATAGTAACAGCCTTCGGAGGAGGACATTGAGGGAAAATCAAAACTGAGTTTTGATTTTCCCTTAAATATCTAAAATATTTAGATGAAGAGGGTTATTTCTAAAGATTTAATTACATGGTACAAGATTAGAGATTTGATATTTTGTAAAAATTATCAAATAAGAGATATTCCCAAAGCGTTGGAACTTTCAAAAACATGTACACATCCTGATGCCATTTGGTTGAATAATGTTTGTAAAGATAAATTAGTAAATGATACACGTTCTTTGCGTAAAATTTTAAAACCTTTAGAAAATGATGGAAATGCGTTATTTTTTTTATATTATTTGGAATTTGACAACACAATTGATGTACTTGTGAAATCTGCGGAATCAGGTTGTGTAGCTGCAAAATGGTTACTTTATTACAGTTTTAATGACAATTTAACGGTTGAAGAAATTAAAAAATATGATGAGCGTCAAGCATATTATGTATTGTCGCAATATCGAGATCGAGAAGAAAATCTTAAACACGCAGCATTACTTGGACATAATGAATCAATGATAGATTTGGCATATAATTACACATACAATGATTTTAATTATTGGAAATGGATATGTTTGGCTGCTAAAAATAATTGTGACCATTATTTAATAAGTTCATTAAATACAGGATTCCATCAACAACCATTACATACCAATATTATTTATTTAATTGGTAAAACATTACACGAACTTAATATTCAAAAGTTTATATTCTTCAAAGACTTTTATATTTCGCAAAATCTTGAATGTCGCAAAGCGGTTGATACATGGACTATCATTGCAACACGATTGCGAATTTATAAGGATTTGCGAATCTTTATTGGTAAGATGATTTGGGAAACCAGAAATGAAGCTTTATATGATGATTAAATCTTTTGCTTTTTATTACGTGGGATCTGCTCTTTTTTGCCCATTTTACAACTGGGTGGTTCTTGTGAGTTTCCTTGTACGTTCCATCAGGTACATTAGATGGTGACAGCTGTCTAACTACCGTTGAAGCAATTTGAGCATATTCCAACTGCATCTTGTTCAAATGCTTATCTCCATGATAAGATGCGCACGTTTCAACATCTCGATCAAGGAAGAAAAAGTTCAGACACGTCAAGAGAAAATTTATAAGACACATTAGTATGAAAAAAATTTGCAGAGATTCTGCAGAATCTTCAAGTTTATCAAAATCTCAAAGATGTTTAGCACGTGGATGTCTTTGGGGATGGATCATCACATTGATTGTATTAGCTATTGTCATGCTGGTATTGTTTTTCATTTTTCAACAATACAGTAACAGTAATTTTTCATGTTTTTCGTTTGCGACATCTGGACCTTGTGCATTTTTGTATTCTGCAATCGGGTTGGGTGCTGGTGGATTAATTTTGATAGGTTTGTGGTTAATGTTGGTATTTTGTGGGAAATTATATTGGTTTTGTAATACTATTTAGAGAAAAATCAACCCCTTCGGGGTTGATTTTTCTCCCTTCGGGACCCACTTTTCTCCCAATGAACTGTAAAATCTGTTTATCCCTTTCCAAATATGCAGAAAAAACAACAAAGATACCATACTGTTCAAAATCATGTCAATTCATTGGTAATGATATTATGAAACTACCTAATGAATTGATTGAAAACATTGTAATTAAATTAAATGGTTCAGAAATCACCAATTTGTTAAAAGCAGATGAAGAATTTAAAATATGGTTCTTTGAAAGAGAATATCTGTTTGAACGAATCACTCATCCATATAATGTCATGGACGTTCGTAAAATGAGTAAAGTTTATGATGTTTGGTTCATTCAAAAATATTTTACAGAACCTACTCAAATGATTAGAGAAGGTGAATCTGTTGTATTTGAGAATCATAATGATGAACAAGTTATGTTTTCTACCATTTTTGATGGTTATGAAGAAAATTTATTGTTTTCTTTTGATAATCAAGATATTATTTATGAATTAAAACGTGAAGGAATAACTGGTAATGTTTGGAATTATCCAATTGAAGAAGATGGATTTACATATCATATGATTTATTATGACCAAATATTTTTGAAGGCGCTTTGGGATCTTTTTGGGTATAAATATATTTACACTAAAGAAAGGGTGGAAAAAAATGAATCAGATGTGGAAGAATAAAGAAGAGCAAGATGCTTATTTTGCTTATATTGAAGATTGTTCAAGATACACATATTTGGTGCAACGTATCGATGATTTGCAATATTGGAAGTATTACAGTGGTCAACCAAAGGGGAATTCATTAACTTTACCCGTTTCATTGGGCGAGGTTGATTTATTGAGAGTTGGTAAAGAATTGGAAGCTGAAATGATTAGAACTGAACGTATGGAAAAGATTAAAGTTTTAAAAACCGCACTACTTCAAACATGGGAAAAATTGTCTAGAAACATTTATTTTACAAGACTTCCCGTAAAAATTAATAAATATCACGAAAATTTATTTTTTTAATAAGGGGTTAAATTTTTTGAAATGTCTGAACAACTCAAGGAATTGGAACAACAGTACAAACGATCTCAAATTGCACTTGCAAAGGCCCAAAAGAACAACAATGTCTCTGCCTATCTTCTTTTTGAGGCAAAGCAAAAGGAAGGAGTTCCTTTGGTCAATCCCGTCAAGAAGCGAGAACGAAAGGAGAAGGCTCCAAAGGAACCCAAGGCCCCCAAGGAAAAGAAGGAGAAGGCTCCCAAGGAACCCAAGGCCCCAAAGGAAAAGAAGGAACCCGCAAAGAAGCGCGGCCGTCCTGCTGCTACCGAAAAGAAGGATTAAATCTTGATTCTTTTATTCGAAGAACAATTTTTGCAGATTGGTTGTCCACATTGTTCATGTCCTTCAATATGGCAATCTTTAATATTGATAACATCAACAATATCCAAAAAATTGTATTCAATATTACATAATGAACATTTTGCAGAATCAACACATTCCACACACATTCTCCCAATATAGAAACATTCTCCTTCTGGCATTTTACCAACTTTAAAATTAATATTTTCTTGATAATGATCAATGCAATAATGACACTGTATTTCATCACATCCTTCACAATTATTATATATTTCAAGACAATTGTCACATATATGTTTATCACAAGCAATCATCATACATTTAAAATTATTATCTTCGCAGACGTTCTTCTTACAAAAGCAACATTTAATGGGATTACACCAACTTTCACCACATGAATAGTTACACTTATCATCGTGATATTCAATATTACAATATGTTGCTTTGTCAGAATGACAATAATAAGGCGTTCGACATGAATAACAAATATTGTATATTTTAGAATTAGAATTTACCAAATCTTCACACACTTCTTCCATCCATTTCACTCTTGGATTTATATCATCCTCAATATGCTTAATGACTTTTTTGACCAAATGATCACAAAGTTGAGATCCGAGACCCTGCATAATTTTTTTAATAATTTGAGGGGTTCAAAAAGTTTCTTCGAAACTTTTTGAACCAATGAACCAACTTCGAACTCTCAAAGTATTCGAAACCTTTACACTCTTTGACTGTATCAAACCTCCCGTGTGGATTGATTATTTAAAAACATTTGAAAATCCTCCCAAAACCTTGTATATGGAACATTTATTCAAACTATGTGAACGTGCTAATTTATCAATGAATGATGAACATGTTCCAAAACTTATTGAATATTGGAAAGAGGAGTTAGCACCCAAAGAACTGGAAGCGGCTGATTACATCTTTGAATGTCTTACAACTGATTTGGTTCCTGATTTTGCTGCTTTTTTTTCCGATGAAACAATTTCAACAACTCAAAAAGCACAAAACATTTACGATTTGATTGATTTGTGGGGTCATGTGAAACGTATATTTTTTCAAATTGTTTTCAAATATTCTAAACTTACGCTACGTTCAAAATTCAATGATTTGGACTACATTGTCTACTGTCAGGCATCAGATGCTTTATGGGACTTTTTAGAGTGTATCGTAGTTGTTCCTTGTGGTAAAAATAACAAGAATCGTGTGAAACGTAAAAAAATGGAGAATATTTGGCTTTCTTGGGTAAAAGATCATGAAGAAAGATATATAGACTTTATTAATTATGTGGATACAATTACATCGAAGAGAAACATTGATTATGGACGTATTGGTGTATTTGTCGATTTCATATTGGTTTACATTGGTAAAAAGGGAGAAAGCTTCAAATTAGTTCAATAATGGTCTTTTCAAATAACGAATGTTTTATCCAAATGGCTACTACTTTGTCATTTTCAAATTTTGCATGTATTCCCAACTCTTTTGACGCGTAGGATCCATTCTTTGTTTTTTTTAAATTTTTTAAAATAAAATCATTTGTTTTTTCGTTTGATTTTATTTTTACACCAATAAAATCCTTACACCAGTGAAATGTATCAACCACCCCATTCATCTTGTTAATATTTTAATTTTGATTTCGCAAATGTGAACAATGGAAAAAATTAAAAACACAAAAATTCCTCCATAACACCCAAATTCCAAAGGATTGTAAAAAATGTATCCAATGGACAGCCCCGCAAAAATAACAGATATACCTAATTGTAATTTAACCAAATGACGTTTGAGAGTTGTTTTATACTTGTAATATTTGAATAGGGACCATATAACAGATGTTTGCCATACAAAAATGATTCCAAACATTACAAGATGTGCAATAAATTGATGAGGGAATATGAAAATTGCAATAACAACTGAAATGTAAACAATAATTGCAAATCCAATTTGAACTCTACACGCTATATACGCTTTTTCCATGGTCAAACAGTAAATACCGAATGATACAAATAAATGAAGTGACAAAAGGGAACTTATCGCATTTACAAAAGAGTATTCGAGAAGATTAGTCACTCTACATTCTGCATTAGTGAAACACGTTAGAGAGGATGTAACAAGTATTACAATTCCTAAAAAGAAGATGGATATTCCAATACGCCAAATGGGGATGGAATGTTCAATTTCATCATCAAGATCAAAGTCGGTGATCATGAGTGAATTTCGTAAGAAATTCACTCACAGAATGTTAAAAAATATTTAAAACTTTATGAATATTTTTATTTTTTTGGAGGGGAGACAAATTGCTTCTCAAAATGAAAGTGTTGGTTGTCGGTAATGTTGGAGCGGGAAAAACATCATTAATACAACGTTATGTTGGTAATGGCTTTTCTGAACATTATAAAGCAACCATTGGTGTGGATTTTGCCGTTAAAGGTAATGTAACACTTTGGGATATCGCAGGACAAGAAAGATTTGGAAACATGACAACCACTTATTACCGTGGAGCAGATGGTGCCATTGTTGTGATTGATTGGACAAACAGGGATAGTATTGATGTAGCTGAAAAGTGGATAAAAGATTTAAATAGTAAAATTGATGTTCCCATTGTATTAATGGCAAACAAATGCGATAAACCATCAAGGGTAAATTATGAAGATGTTGATACAATAAGAGGAGTTATTGGATGGAAAAGAACAAGTGCTAAAACAGGTGAAGGAATACATGAAGGTATTGATATGTTAATGAAGATGATTGATGTGAAAAAGAGGGAAACCGAAACATTTGGAATGAAATTGGAGATGAAAACAGATGATAATAATAAATGCTGTTGATTCTCACTTCTTTATTTTTTTGGGAGAAAGTGAGAAAGTTGCTTACGCAACTTTCTCACTTTCTCTTCTTATCCTTGGTAAAACTCGATCTTCTAATTTGCACTTTAACCAATGTTCCATCTTCTGTAACTGGTTCAACAATAATATCAATAATTGGATCATACAATGTTGCTCTATTCTTTTCATCCAAATACTTCTTGTACAATTGTGACTGACTGATGGAATGAGTCCATCCCTTGATGCACACGTTATAATGGTCAGGCGTTTGGTACACTTCTGATTCCAATTTTGGCATGTACTTATCGAATTGATAAATACCTAAAACAATATTCTTTACATATCCACGATCAGCAGCATCAATTTTGGATAATCCCTTAATTTCTTGGGCTAATTTTATTCTCTCGTCTTCCATTTTATTTATTTAACAAAGTAATGCCAATCCGCAGTTGTTGTCTTGACCAAGCCGACGATAATTACGGAAAATAACGCAAATATATAGAGCATGAGTGTGGTTTGAGAGGGAGGGGGGGAAGAACTTCGCCCACCAGAGGTGTGCGAAGTTCTTCCTCTCTTCTCTTCTTGTTTTAAAGGAATAAAAACAACAGGAATTGGAGCTCCCGTTTTATGGTCTTCTTTTGAATCAACTCTAGTTCCAGGTCTAAACCTTTCAACAGAATCCATAAAATCTCTATTGTTATGATCCACTTTTTCCAGTGGTATTTCCATGTACTTGTGACCTACTGCTGGCAACAATTCAAACTCTCGGAGTGAAACATGTGGATTATCATCACTTCGAACATATTTTACAATGTGATCCATAAATTCATCATAAAGAGATGCTTTGAATTCATTTTCTTTTCTCTGTCTCATTTTTTGGATTTGGACTTTTTGGCAGGCTTGGGATTCTCTGCGGGAATCTCCTCGGGTTCCGGAGAAGGATCTCTTTCACGTTTCTTTTCGGCCTCTTGAACAGCCTTTTCAACGGCATCGTCGTAAATATCCACGGGCGGAGGAGGAGGCTGTTCACCGTACATGTTGGGAACATATTTGATTTGGACGTTTCCACCTTTTGAGGTCAAAACGACCTTTTTCAAAACGTTAGTAATTCCAAACTTTCCGTTCACCGCATAAAGGGATGCGGGTTGATAATGCATACATCCCGTGGAGTGATGAGGGATATTAGTGGACGTACGAGTAACACCGTCGAATTCGAAACATTCGAAATTGTACGTATCCGGAATAATTTGGTCATCCTTGGTCTTCATAGGGTAGACCTTGGTACTAAAGGTACTAGAATAACTGTCCTTCTTCTCCTCCTTTGGCTCCTTGATCAAAGAATTGTGGAACATTCTAATTCCAGCCAAAGTAATAGGACCTTTTGTACCGTCCTCTCTAATCACTTCAGCATTCTTTCCCAAAATAACTTTTGCATGTTTGAGAGCATATTGAAGTGTAAATTCATCAAACTTTTTCAAAAATTTGACAAACTCATGGACAATCGGAATTTTTTCCTCCAGACTTGCAGAGAGACTAAAGTTGGTATGTTCTCCCAAATAATCAGAAACTCCATAAGGGAATTGCATGAGAGGAGATTGAATGAAAAAGTTTTCAGGAATTCCCTTATCATTAAGGTATTGAATCTTTCCTGAAAGACCTTTTCCATTCTCATTAGGTTTCAGATCGGATATTTGAATACGTTCAAACTTAATAGTTCTAAAGTCCAAAGGAAGTTGTTCGGAATTCATCAAAAAATTTAGACCCTTATTCGAATTTAAAATTTTTAAAATGGACAAAAATTTAATCGAAGAAATTGATGATGAAGAACCAGAAACTGTAGAATTTCCAAAAATTGCAACCAACATTAGAATCATTAGACACATGTACATTTGTCATGCTCTTATATCATTTGGAATATCCTTGTATGGTTTGGTGTTTCTTCATTTACTTTTAAAAGATTACATTGCATCTCTATCTTTATTAATTTCATCATTGTGCATGTCATTAATATTCTACATTTTAATGTATTGTCTAGCCAATACAAAATGGGGACCACCTGCATTTATCATGTGGTCATTTAATGCATTTGTTGTCGTTTCCAGTTTGGCAGGAACTCTAAAGAGTTTGGCTCCATTTCAAGGGACCATTATATTTTTTTTGGAAGCAATATCCATTATTCTTTTGGGATTTTATTATACAAAAGAAGTAGATGTTAAATACTCAATCGGTTTAATGTCATTAACGGGTCTTTTGGGTTGGGGAATGGGTATTTATGCATTTTTAGAAGAGCAAGACTGGATAACTTCCATCGTATTATTTGTTCTTTGCGTAATCATTGGACCATTATATTCAGGATATCAAATTCATAGAATTAATAACAATCGATACCATACAAAAGAGATTTATAGAGCTTTAATACATTTTTGGACTGATCCAGTAGGAATACCCATTGAAAAGCTAAGAGATAAGTACGCTTCTCATGCAACCCTTACATGACTTCATATGTTGTTCGGAATGCTTGTCACAATAAACCTATTCAAAAAGTCCTTCCTCACAATTTGTTTCTTCTTGAATCTTATTCCCCTTTTGACTGATACGGTGAATTGACCCTTATTCATTTATGAAAAACTATATTAAAAGATTTTTTTTTAAAAAAAAAAATGGTTTTTGGTTTTGTTGCTTTTATTGTTTCTGTAGTTTTTGTTGGTTTACAATCTTCTAGAGATGCAAATCTCATTAATGAAATAACAAATTCTACTGGTGTCTTAATTGAAACTGGTGTATGTAGAATATATGATGCTGGCGGAACTTGGATAAATGAATTCATTGGATACAATGTTTTTGAATATCCTGATACATCTAGAATTATTGAATTCAATAATAGATCATTCAATTTGCCATCAGTTCCATATACAAACGATCCAGCTTGTCCGAATCCTAATGGATATGGACAACAAGTATATTTTTCTTTTGGTGCATGTACAACAAATTTGTCTGGAACTGAATTCACAGTCAGTGTTGTTAATAATATTATATCATCTGGATATGCTGTACCGATATCAAAAACAGAACAAGCAAAATTTGACTTTGTTAATCCAATCTTTGGTAGTGAAACATCTGGTGGAACCGCAATGCTTTGCTATCAAGACCAATACTTTTTAATTGAAGTATCAACAAATTACGGCTTGGGAAATGTTCTTTCAAATGCATTTAAGTTTAATGTCGTATTGGTTGATCCAATAACAAATTTTACACTTGTTAGCCCTTTGAGACTTGCATTACAAAGCTCAAGAACTAAATAAAATTAATTAAAATTTACCACACCTCCAAAAATTACATCATCCTTATTTGTGGTGAAAAATATCCATAATTGTGAAACTCCTCGGATTTCATACAATTTACATGATTTAATAGGATATCCTTCCAAACCATATCTTTTGATTGTAATTTGCTTCACTTGATTTGCACGATGGGTCATTTCGCATAATTTACCATCTTCAGGAGTTGGAACAGATACATAAAATGGTAGTTTATTCTCCATTCTTTTACCAATTTTTATTCCATGGACTCAATTCACAATCATATGCATGTTTTTGAAACATGAAACATTTTTGACAGAATCTTTCATCTTTTAGACGTTCATTAATTTTATCCTCAGTTAAAGCCGGTTCACAAATAATTACTCCAATTGGGTCACATTCATCCTTATAATCGACGATCCCCATGAAAAATGGTCTTTCCAAAGCAACAACAGGGTCAAAATTTCTTGTTAACTCTTTAAATATGATTACACTATTGACAGGAGGAATGTGGTCAGGAAAATCAACGGAACTCATTAGACGTATTGATAGAGCTCAAATTGCTGGACAAAAAACAACCCTCTACAAATATTCAAAAGATACAAGGTATGGAAGACAATTCATGGTGTCATCCCATGGGAATGTACATCGAGAAGCCATTCCCATTACATCCTTGAAGAATGTTCCTATTGAACACAACACTGTGATTGGTATTGATGAAGGTCAATTTATTGATCATCTCGCAGAATTTGCAGAATCCGCAGCTAATGCGGGATGTACAGTGATTATCGCTGCTTTGAATTATGACTTTCAAAGAAAACCATTTAAAAATATGATGGGATTAATTGCAGATGAAACCATTACATTTCATGCCATTTGTTTTGATTGTAAAAAGGAAGCAAGTTTTACAAAGAGAATAACGGATAATAAGGAAGTTGAATCCATTGGAGGTTCTGACCAATACAAGGCGGTATGTAGAGCATGTTACTTTATTCCTTCTTCTCAATTCTAATTCCAAACTTAAAAACATGCATAATAAATATACTATGTGTTTCGTTCCAAAGATTTGATATTTTTGTTAGAAATGCACAAATCTCTTTACATTTCCAATCCTCTGCAAAATCTCTATGTTCTTTTTTACTTGCTGCATGAATTAAAGCATAATAATTTTTAAGCCAAATACTATATGGTTTGAAGTTATCAAAAAATTTGTTAACTTCGGTTCCCATACATGCGTTAAATATGGCTGTATCAAGTTTAGGTTCCAAAGAAAATACAGCAATTATGGCTTTTTCAATTTCGATTAGAAGTACTTCCATTCCTTCAGGTGTAACAATTAATGGCACTTCATATCTCTTAAATCCATCCCCATCTTCTTTTTCTTTACGTTGCTTCATAACTTTTTGAATTGTATTTAAAAGTTGTCCATCTCTTTCAGTTCGCTTCATTTTTTTTAAAAAAAAACCCTCTATTTAAAAATTGAAACTAATAAATTTGTAAATATTAAAGAATAACATTCTGTATCATAAGCTTTCATTACATCCCATCCATATTCTCTAAAGTAAGCTTTAATATACAAATGAGCATGATCGATTACTTCATGATCACTATTGAATATTTGACATATTTCGTCGTAATCAATGGTAATTGGTTTTACTTTGCTATATCTTTTGATAAGTATATCATTAATCTTATCAATAACTTCAGGTGCAAGACGTTTTTTACGAGCTTCATCAATTTTATCTGGTGAAATTGGAATTCCCGGTTCCATAATTTTTTTATCTCCAATTATGGGTCTCTTTGAAGTTTTTTATTATCTAAAGCACGACGAGAAAAAGAAAAAGATTGTCTTTGGTCATGCAACCCCAACAGAAGACAATGATTATGATTACGCACCGAAAATGTCTATTCTTTACAATAATTGTCCTCTTTCTTCTTCCACTGTGAAGAATCATGCATATACCATTGATATTGACCAACTTGGTGTTTTGACTGTTACCAGACATTTTAACAATACTGTCATTTGCAGAATTCGCATTAGTTCTTTTAAAGATATCAAGATTATCAAAGATGAACAAAAGGATTATGGTTTCATTATTTTATGTATTATCTTTTCGATTTTTGCAATTATTCTTGCCGCTTTATTATGCATTTTTTATTACCCACGTGTGTCTCATGGTAGACTTTATAAGGGAGACAAACTTTTTGCTACCGATGCAATCAAAATTGATGGTCGATTTCATAGATTTCCTTATTGGTTGATTTCGAATCATGATCCTAGATATAATCATTATATGATTATGCAAAATGACGGTAACCTTGTCATTTATGAAGCAGATATTCCTATATGGTCAAGCAAAACGAAAGATTGTTATCGTGTTGAATTTGAAAACAGTTTCAAGTTCAAACTCTTTTGTGAAAAAGAAACAAAGGAATTTGAATATCAAAAGAAGGATTCTTCAATTTATTGCAATTCAGATAATGAATGTATTACTCTTTCGTCTTACTCTTCTTTTTGGGGGAACTCTGACCCCCCTGCGGGGGGTCAGAGTTCCCTCCCTCCTTCTCTCTCTTCTTCTTCTCTCTCTTTTCCTTATTCTTGAGTCGTTCTCTTGCGTTTGCACATTCCTTACATACAGTTCGTATCTTGTTGTTAAAGCGTATTCCAGTTTTAATGTTTGATCTTGTTCCTCCTTTGCATGGTTGAGGTGGTTCTTCCCATACATATCCTTCACATTGGAAAGTGGGGGAAGTTCCGTGCCCGGAGGGCACGGAACTTCCCTCCTCCTCCTCCTCCTCTTTGGGGGAAGTGATGCGCCCGGAGGGCGCATCACTTCTCCCCCCTCCTTTGGAGAAAGTTGCGTGCCCTTCGGGCACGCAACTTTCCCCCTCCTCATCCAACAACTTTAAAACCTTCTTTGCATATTCCTTTGTTAATGCTTTAAATTGTTCCTTTTTACTCATTTAAAAAATTAAAATATTCTTGTAAATTTTGACCCTTGTTTGGAAAATATTTTTTAAAAACATATTCTCCTTCTGGTGATGCTTTTTCCAATCGAACATTTCTCAAAACTTCCTTTGTTTCAAAACAATGCGCCATTCGTTCAAAATACACTTTTTGATCGTCCTGCATGAGATTTTCAATTTTTGGAAACATATGAGGAGTCAAAATGAATTCTACAGGCATTTTCAAATTCAAAATCTTCCATAGAAATCTTTCATATGTTTGAATCTTTTCAATTGTAAAATCTCTCATTACACTTTTGAATTCTTCTTCACCGTTTTTGATGACTTTAAGTCTTTCAAACATTTTTTCGTCCATTTCATCCAATTTTGCAACTAAATCATCTCTTGGAATTTTCAAAAGTGTTGTAATGGATGAAATCATTGACCACAATAAAGATATACTGGAAAATGAATCGGTATAACGATAGTGCCACGGCTTTTGCATTAGTGCAACCAATAATGGACTCTTGTGCACTGGCATAAACAAAAATTCTCTAGAATGCACATATTCTGAATGTTTAATCTTCAAATCATCATCCCCCAAATACGCTTGCAATATTCTAATGTCCATGGGCGATTTAAAACCATCCACAGTTACAAGCATTTGATTTGCATGAAGCTTCAAAAATTTTTGACACTGCGACATTTTATTTAATTTTTGCAATCATTCTGCTGTTTTTTCGTTGTGTCGCACTGTTTGAATCCCAATTTTTTGCGCTTTGCGTCATTTTTTCTCTGATTAAATCTTCTGGATAATTCACTTTACCCACAGGTCCTCTGTAATGAGCTCTAATCCATTTCGGATCTCTCACTGGCTCATTAAATGGTCTTCCACAAATAAGATGCTGTTTCGTAGCTGCCCATAAATCCAAATCATTTACAACTTCAATGGATTTTGAAGGAACTGGTGCGGCTTCTGTTCCAAACAACATTCGTTGAGTGCTAGCTTCCAAAAAACCTCTTCTAATGAACGGAATACCATTTACACGCATTGTACCACCCTGAGGACAGTCATTGTCCATTTCCTTCACTTTGGTATTAATCATTTCCTGGGTGAGATTCACCGTTTGGAATTTGGAAGGATCTTCATCATGAACCCATCCCAACATCTTTTTTCCTGCTTGCGTTGTTGCACACAAGGTTGCATCAATAAACGCATCCAACACAATATTCTTGTCAAATAATTCAATAGCCATTGGAGAGAACGTAACCTTCTTCTTATCATAAACATTGACCAAATTGATCATTTGATGTTTAAATCCCGGCTTCTCCAAATCACTTTCCGAAAAACCATTCAACATGGGAATATCGGATTCACAATAATGACGCGGAAATTCAATATTATCCTTGTCATATTTGATTCCTACCTTAATAAATGTGTTTTTTGTGTCACCTCTTTTCTTAAACACTCCCTTTTCAAAACCATGCAATATAATGGCACAATCACCAGGCGTCAGATTTGGTATCGTATTGTAAACATCAATGATTTGATCTTCTCTCACACCCAAAAAAGACTTTACAATCAATTCCATCTTTCCAGGGTCAGGATAACTGGTTGGTTTTCCCAAATACACCAACATTTCATCCATGGGAGACATGCATTTTGCTTTCACTTCAGAGTAAACTTCATCCTCTGGATAGTTATTCTTCAAAATCACCACATGATATTCGTTACAATAACTGTTCAACGTATCCTTGTATCCCATAATGGTTAATTCCTTCTTTTTCGTAATGATTCCCTTGTGTTGTTTCAAATCATCTGATAAAAGCTTTCTAGCGTAACCATTTCTTTGATTCGCCCCGGTTCTAGGACGAAAAGATTTTTCAGTCATTGCAACCATTATTGCCTTTACATCACTTGGTTTAAGTTTTGGATTGGTAATTTCCGAAACTGCTCTACTTATTTCCGAAAGAGATCCCAGTATTTCAATCTCATTTAAATCCACTTCAAACTTGTTTTTACCGTTATCCGTTTTTTGATCATATAAAAGGTTTTTAAACGTTTTAAAGTGTATCTTCCCGTCGTAATCTTCTTGATAATACTCATACATGGACTTCTTATTGGACCATTCGGTACTTGTTGCAAGCTTCCACATTGCATTCAAAACATTTCCATAATCCGATTTGATCCAATCTGAAGAATGTAAAGTCCAAGTCAATAGTACAATGTTTGAATCCGTATAAGCTAATGGAGCAGCATCCACCAATAAATGATGTTCATACTTTTTTCCATGATGGACGGCACCTTTCACATGAAAGGTCAATAACATGGCCTTTTCAATGGTCAATTCTCTTGCCATGGGTTTCATAACATCTAATGCTCTATTGGTTGCCAAATCATCAGACATTGCACCCCATGCGCGAAGCGCATCCATCATACGAGTTGAAATATCATCAAAAAGTCCCATAAAGGGAGCTCTACATGGAACAGCGTATACGGACATTGCCTTTTCCATCATACACGATAAGAATTGGGTAACTCTAAAATCCGTAATAATGGTCTTCTTATCCACTGTTTCCACCTCATAATTCATCTGCTCCACTGGTATATTGCTTTCAGCCAGCAAAACATTGTGATATCTTGATCCAATTGCGTTTTCATCCGGTTTCGTGTTACTACAATTCACTTCTGTATAATTTTGAGCTTGTTCCACCAATCGGGAACCTCTCAAAGTTCCATAACCGGCAACTCTTTGATTTTCACATATTTTCACAGTCAACTTTCCTGAAGTTAAAGCAGATTTTTTCATGTTCACCTTGTCCACATGCTTTTTACCATGTGCAGCACTTACAAATGCTTCATCCATCTCATGTTGACCTCTAATCTCATCATAAACAGATTGATCTGTTTGATCTGCTGCTCCAGTCAAACGGTCAATCACTTTAAATGTGCCAGGAATGCAAAACTTTTGCAAAAATGAAACAGTCAAAAAGGATTTTCCATTTCCCTGAAACCCAAACACATTCAAATTGTATAAAAGTATATCAATCAATCTAAGCTGATACACTGAAAAACAACCTCTCAATTTGAATGGAATGATTGTTTGAACAATTTTTCCAAACTTTTCATATTGAACCATTTGTTTTGCAATCCAATTGGAAAATAAATCCATTTGATCATCGTACAGTTCAGATTCTCTAGTAATTGGTTGATCACCGTACTCTTGTATCCACTTCAACATCATTTTGATGGTTTCAGGAACGGGTGCAAACTCTGCAGAACCTTCCAGCGGTAAAACAGTGCATAATTTTCGCATACCAATCTTATTGTAATGTTGCATAATTTCCTGATGTTTCGCTACATCTTCCATATTCATAATGTGTCCTTCCTTGTATAAAATGTAACGTTCGTAAAGTCGTTCCGGTTCATAAGATTTTACACGATCTTCATATAAATTGGCTTCCACTGCCATGTGAATCAACATGTTACCCGTTTTGTATGAAGAAAACTGAGGCATCATATTTCTAATCGTTTCTTTTGAAAAGGGACCAGCACGATTAAGATATCGCATAATGTCCGCATTAAAAAAATCCTTTGAATTTTTCAAAGCAAACGGAAAATATTGACCAGAAAGACCAATCAATTTGTCATGATCCCAAAACACCGTATTACTCGGATATTTAACAGCTCTTAAAGGAAACGCAGCAATCTTTTCACCAGCATAAAATTGATTCTTATCCGGAACAACACCACCCGCTTCTCTCAAACGTCTCAAAGCCAAATCCAAAGAACACACTTTGAAAGGATGCATCATACTTGCCTTGTTGTCTGCACGAGAACACTGGCTGATATCAAGCAAATTACTCTGAAGCGTATCATGTTGTCCATAAATGTAATTTGCACAACTCACCCATCTACTCCATGACATGGAATGAGTGGGAAAATCTGTTCCTTGCAAATGTAGATACTGTGGTTTGGGTTCTCTTGCAAATTGATTACCCTTTTGCTTTTCTCTTTCCTCACATTCTTTTGAAAGATCATAAATCAATCTACCAGGATTCCACTTTTCATCATGAACCAACAAACGAACCAAATAACCAATGGTAACATTGTTCGCATTGGTCACATCAGTAACCGTAAAGGAGACTTTCGAACAAATTTGACCATTAATATTTGGAATACTCATGTTATCTTCAGAAGCAACTTTCTCAATGACAATATCATTGGAATCTTCAAAAAGTATATCGTTTTTAAGTTCGTTGTAAAGATTTAACTCTCTCTTTGGAGGTGGGGGAGGGGGAGGGGGAATTATGGCCGCTACCGCGGCCATAATTCCCTCCTCATCCTTCTTTCTCTTTTTTTGTTTTCTCTCTGCTTCTTCCTTCTTCACCAATTCAATCATATTTGTAATATCTGTCAAATGTTCCTTATTAATCGTAGGTAAATAATGAATATACTTTTTAATATTAGCATCATCAATAGTTGGCTTTTCAATACCAGCCATTCTGCGTGCTAACGATTTAACCGCTCTATTATATGTATCTGGGTTAGCAAGTTTTGAAACATTAACAGAAGGAGAACCTAATTTGTGTTCTTCAACACATAAAATCAGAAAATACATTAAAAACCAATTGACATTAGCCAATGGAGTCATACACTTTTCTCTCCAAGAAGTTGCTCCCTTTGTTAAATCTTCTCCAATAATTAATGCCATGGCACATTCGCCTTCAACATCTGGAATTGCATTAACAACACATTCTCTTTCAATCCATTCGGGAGGTATCACAGCAACTGGTACTTGTTGTGACCCAATTAATTCGCGTTTCTGTTGATCGTCCATTTTCGGGAGACCCTCTGTCGAATTAATTTTTTTTCCCCCTATGAAGATAAAAAAAAGATGGAGATGGTTGTTTATATATACGATTCCAATTGTTGTATACGCCATGTACCCCCAAGAAATCAAGACGCTCATGTTTCCGCCACTTGCCATTGAATATGATAAGAACACAACATGTGTAGATTACAAGGAGGGAATGTACAAATTAAATGAATTATCCAATTTATTAAATAGATATACATCATATAATGTATTGTGTATGCATCATATGGATATGACAATATTTTACAGAGCGTGCAAAGTGAATAGATACTTTATGTTGGAACCAAAGATACAGAGACTGCATGGAAAAGAAATGATGGTGATTGAACAAAGTGTAAGTTGTAATAGAACATTTAAAAAGAAACGATTTCAATGCGTATCACTAATTTGGAAAGATGAAAATCTACATGTGATATCTGGTGAATTTTGTTCAGATGTAGCTATAAATATACAATTATCCATTGAAGAATTTGAGGGAAAAAAACATTGTAAAGATGAATCTAATCGACCAAACAATTGAATATTTAAAACAAATTAAAACAATCGATTTGAATGATCAAAGAATACGACAACTCGAAGAAAAGTTGGATTTCATGCAAAATAAGAATGGGACCATTGATGACATGTACACAAATGGAATGATTGATTATGAAGAATACAAGAGAAGATTAGTCGCATTAAATTTGAAAAAGAATAAAGAAGAATTAAGAATTTAATTTTATCTTCCCAAATTAGTTCACATATTTTCCTTCTGATATCTCTATTCACTTTATCCTTTTGATATCTTATGCAATATAAACAAAATTCACGAATTACACAACGCGCAAGATCGCAAGTTTTGTTATAAGTTGCAATGAATCTATCATCGATATCAATCCGATATTCAGCGGATGTACCTTTTATTGACTCTCCGACTTTAAATAACATGTGTTTTGACAACATTTCAACACCGTATTTTTGTAATAATGATATACAATCAAATTTTCTATTGCTTTTTAATAATTCATCAAAATTTAAAGCTCCAAATCCATATTTTATATGAACACATTGTAAACATAAATCTTGATAAATATGATTTTGAATAATTTTAAAATAAGCATACGCATTGTGACAACGCATACATAATGTTTGTTGTTCATTATTAAAAAAATAAATAAGCGCTAAATAACCATCCAAAATATTATTTTTAAACATGAACCCATCCATTTTTAAATTAAAAATTTAATTTTATCTTCCCAAATCAATTGAGATATTTTCCTTCTAATATCTCTATTCACTACTTCCTTTTGATATCTTATGCAATATAAACAAAATTCGCGAATGGCACGACGTGCGGAATCGCAAGTTTTGTGATATATTCTATAAGCATTAGATTCTAAATGATCAATATAACCCATTTTAATGGTTTTACCTATATGATAATAAATGTGATTTGGTATTACATCTAAATCATATAGTTTTAATTTTTTTAATAACTCAAAATTAAAATTAACATCTTCAATATTTAATTTAATCCCAACGATACATTTTTCACACATATGAGTGTATGAACCAGGGTAAATATATGTTGTGAATCTCAAATTTGCTTTTTTATTGCATACAAGGCAATTCTTATTATCATCATTAAATCCTTCATATAGATCAATACCATATTTTGTTTTATAAAAAATGAGACACTTCATCAACAAAATTTAATTTTATCCTCCCAAATTAATTGAGAGATTTTCCTTCTAATATCTCTATTCACTCTCCCCTTTTGATATCTTATGCAATATAAACAAAATTCGCGAATTGCGCGACTCGCAGAATCGCAAGTTTTGTGATATATTCTATATGCATTAGCTTCTAAATTCTCAATATATCCCATTTTGATGGTTTTACCTATATGATAATATACATGATTAGGTATTACATGCAAATCATAATTTCTTAGTTTTTGAAGTAATTCAAAATTAAAATTAACATTTTCGATATTTAATTTTACTGTGTATTTTTCTAAACATAAATCACATTCGTAGCAATAATAATTAATATTAATAAAAGTTTGGAATCTTTGATTTGCATTTTTGCCACATATATAACAAATACCATCCCCATTTTCAAAAATGAAAATACTACCATTATGATGATTATTCATCTTTCTAAAGGATAAATCGAGACACTTCATTTAAAAACTAAATTAAAGGGTCTTTTTAATGAATCACGCGGAACTTGACAAATTTAAAGGGACGCCCGATATCATGTTTCAACGCAGGAATGAACTCTTTATTGAAGAGTTTCAAAAATCAGGAGGAGATAGAAGACTTTATTTGGCATTAATAACTGCTCATTTCACTCAAAAAGAGAAATGGATATCCATGTTTTTCAATTATTCAGAAGCATGGGTACGATCGGAATTTGATCGATACATGGAAAATTGTAAGAATGATGAAGAACGATCAAAATTGCAAAAAGCATTTAATGATGCAGAAGAACATCTCATGAAATAAATTTAATTTTATCTTCCCAAATTAATTCACAGATTTTTCTTCTGATATCCTTATTCACTCTATCCTTTTGGTATCTTATGCAATATAAACAAAATTCGCGAATGGCGCGACGCGCAGAATCGCAAGTTGTGTTGAATGTTGCAATGGATTCATGTACAATACGGTTATGACTACCACAAAATAGTGTTTTCATACTTTTTCCAATCTCATAAAATACATATTTTGGAATTTCCTCAATATTCAAGAAGTTTAGTAAATTTATCAGTTTAAACATTTTTGTATCATTAATAACATCTTTAACTAAATCAATAAAGTAAACATCACCAATGCAATCGGAACATTGATTAAATTGTTGAAATTCCTCCATAAAAAGTGTTGATATTTTTGCAACTACTTTTTTTGATGAGCATGATGTACATAACATGTACTGTTTAACATCTTGATATAAATATAATCCAATAAATGGATTATTACAAAATTTAAAGTCACCCTTCATTTTAGAAAATAAAAAGTATAAGAATTTGAGTGGGTGGACAAACTAAAGTTTTTCCACCTAATGTTCACTCCTAAACTCGTTCAATCTTACAAATCCAGCAAGAGCATCTTGCCCATTGGTACTTGGGTTCAGATTATTGGAAAGAATCTTCCTCAATTCAAGAATAACGAAGATATTTACAATCCCATCCCGCTGAGTATCAAGATTGCGGGTGGTATCAACACCTCCAATGGGAGTGTAAGTGTATCGGTTGCTCCTTATGATCCCAATTGGTATGAGAATCTCGTTGCTGCCGTTGGAAAAATGACGGGTAAAAGTGATATTTCCATTGTATCCTATGTTGGAAAGCCCATTCAAGGGATGAATATTCAGAACGTTTCTCAAGTAGGAGAGTGCGATGTTATCGATAACAAGACTGGAGAAATTGTTAGATTGAAAAAAATTGTTCCTCCTCCTTTGGAACTCTCCACCAATAAGGTTGCCCAACTTAAAGGTTGGTGGGACTCTAATAAGGATGATTTGTCCAAAAAGATTGCATCCGAATTGAAGGGATTGACCATGGCTGAGATTGCACAGGCAACCAGCGTAGATGGAAAGGTGTTTGATGTTATCAACGAGCACTTGAAATCGAATACGCTTCATGATATGGAGTGGCATGATTTTACCAAGACATTTGGAAGACCCATTGATTCTGAAGAGATTGCAGGAGCTATTTTGGATTCCGTAAAATCTTCTCTCATTGCAAATGAGAAGCAAATTAGAGATTTTCACGCTACAGAAGGTATTGGAAGTGAAGCCACCTTATGGAAAAAGACCGCTGTTGGAAAGAACAAGTACAAGGACGACTTTACCATGTTTAGAGATGTTGTAGATGATGCCATCTACCACACCATGGTTGGACAGAAGATTGTTCAGGCTATTTCCATTGGGAAGAGAATGGGGGGAGGAAAAGTGAGAGGCCGAAGGCCTCTCACTTTTCCTCAAAAAAAGAAGGTCAACAATTACCATCCTGTTGCTTCTTATTACAAGGAACATCACTACAATGTTCATGGAAAGCTTCCTGGGCACGTTATTGAGAGTTACAACAAGTCTTTTGGAAAGATTGAAACGGAATATCATGGAGATTCGGATAGAGCAGTGGACATGTTTAACTTGTTCAGCGGAAGAGCAGTGAACCGCAAACCTTTAGTGGCTTCCAAACTTCCTGAACTGACGGAACTTCCTGAATTGGTTCCGATTGGAGAGGAGTTAATTCTTCCTGAATTAGTTCCGATTGGTGGAGAACAATTTCCAGAATTAGTTCCAATTCTTCCTGAATTGGTTAAAATCAATTATATTGATGCTGAAGAATACGAACCATGTCTTACGGATTTTTTGTAGTATTTAATTAGAAATTAAAAGGAGAAATAAAAAAAAATGTCATTGAAACCAATGAAGTATGAAGAGGATGAGTTTAATCCAAATATATTGAGGGGGTCTTCCCCGCCGCAGGCGGGGAAGACCCCAGAGGAGGAGGAGGAGGATTCCGCCCCCGAAGGGGGCGGAATCCTCCCAAAGGGGGGGAAGTCCCCAGAGGAGGAGGACGACGGAAATTATTCCGCTGAACGCGGAATAATTACCATCTTTGAAAATCGTCTCTTTCCTGCTTTACGTGAAGCGCTTTTACCTTTATATCAATTTGTAGGATTTTTAGAAGCTGAAAGTGGTAAACGTATTTATTATCGTTACGATGATAAACTTTCTCAAACAGAAAAGATGAATCCTCTGGTTAAAGGTTGTCAAACCATTGAAGAATTCAAAATTAAGAATTCTCATTTGGGTCGTAGTATTTTGAATCTTATTGATTTGCCAGAACCCATGGTCAAAAAAGATATTGGTGTGAATATTGCTGATTTATATAGACGTTATGTAAACCCTGATTATCAATTTATGAACATTTTTGATCCTGCTGAAGGTTTTCCTAGAAGGTTATGGAATATTTTACCACTTACGGCGTTTCAGTACATTTTGTCCATTAGTACATATGGGGCTATTCAAATGGCAGCTTCTGAACTTCAAAAAGATTTGAAGCTTTTAATCATTAGTAACGATGTGAATTATCTTTTTGCTCAATTTGTTGCCAAAAAATACATTTCTCCAAAGCAAAATGCTTTTGTTTCGGGTATTAATGGTGATAATGCGCAATTTAGAATTGCTTCAGGTTTTAAAACTTCTGTTGTTGCAAACAGCAAGTGGTTAATGGCGTGCAAGTACAAATTTGAAAATGATGTGATTGAAGTGATGGAAAACAATGTTCAGAAAGCTCAACAACTTTACGATCAGTACAGGGTGAATGGATTACCCGCCAATTATACTGATTTATCGGAGCAGGAATTGAGTGATTTTGAATCAAGGGATTCGGAATTGTTTTACAAATTTATGGAATTTAAGAATTTGGGAAATCGTAAAGTGTACAAGGATGCAGGAATCAGCAAAATAAAGTTATAATTAGAAATGAATCGATTACCAAAAATTCAATCATGCAATCCGAAGAGTTTTTGGACGATGACATTCAGCCGGCTTACGCTGATGCTCCCTTGTTTGGAGAAGAGCAAGAGCACTTGCAAGCTGATGATTTGTATGGAGTACAGACCAAACTTTTAGATATTTCCGTTGAAGGCGTCACTTTGGAGCAACTTGCTGCCAATGCAAAGGACGGATTGTTTTGGGAAATGTCTGATGACGTCAAGCGTTATTTGAAGCCCACTACAAAGACCTTTAACCGTACCGATGTTTCCGATAAGGATCTTGATGGAGACTTGGGAAAAGTATTATTTTTGGAGGCAAGAATCGTTACCGACCATGGAAACTGCCCCAAGAAGTTGTCTTTTGATATTCCAGGATTGGTTCCTAGCGTTCACACTTCCAGTGGTCGTCACAATTGGGTTGTCCCTGCCGAATGTGGTAATCGCGTGATTGGACAATCCATTATGGCTCCCAACAATGTGTTTACCAAGCACATGTACGCTCACAACTCAAAGTGTGATTTGAAGACTTTGAAGCAACAAATTCGCTTTGATATTGATCCCAACAAGCAAATTTGTCACATGGACAGCAAGGGAATCGGCTGGAAGGTTCTGATGGATGAGTGCAATAAGCCGGATTGCGCTTTTGCGGATGCTATTGAAGCAATCTACGCAAAGAATGAGCACATTATTCAGAATCCTGATGCCCCCTTTAGTCACATGGCTCAAGTTCCTTACAGTGTTGGAGAAGTTGTCTATGAGAGCATTGCTGCTCCTCTTCTTCAAATTGAAAAGGCCTACACGGATCTCAACAAGTGGAAGGTGCGCATTCTTCCCGCAGATGGAAAGCCCTGGAACGACACTTCGGGCTTGATTCGTGATGCCGTTGTTCTTGGCTCTGATCATGCAGGAGCTGAGGCCGATGCCAAACTTTGCACTCCCTTTGCCGCAGGGTTGCTTTTGGAAGTCAAATATGTAGTCGGAAAATGAAATTTAGACCTTTATTTTTTTATTATTATTCTTTTCCTTCATTCTCCATGAATAATCATTACGAGTGTTCCAAACCTCTTTAGCAATCAATAACCTAACATCCTTGTATATTTTGCATTTTAAAAGACATTTAGAAATCTCCATAACTGCTAGTTTGCAGTTTTCATAAAGGATCCACCATTTGTAGGGTAGTAATTCATTTGGAAATTTTATATCATTTTGATATATTACTTTAGTTAAAGTACCACCATAAAATCTATAAACAGGATCATCTTCCTGATAATTATGATTTACATTTTTTGGAATTGATGTAATAGCAATTACTTGATCTAATCGATGACTATGTCCAAAACAATCATCGCTAAATTTACCAGTATAACATTTGCTACGAACTGTACCATTACAAATTTTAACACATTGTCGGTAATATATTCCATTATGAGGTAATTTAACCAAAAAAGTACACCCCTCCTTCATTCTTTATAAGATTTTATTTTTTTATGAACTCTTCTTAATTTTGTATGTTTGTGATTGCACGTCCATGAATAATCGTTCCTAGTGTTCCAAATCTCTTTTGCAATCAATAATCTAACATCTTTGTATATTCTACATTTCAAAAGACATTTAGAAACTTCCATAACAGCTAATTTACATTTTTCATAAAGAATCCACCATTCATAAGGGAATAGTTCTTCTGGTTTACAAATCATACTGCGATAAATAATGTTATGTACAAGAAAGGATGAACCCACTTTTTTAATTGTTCCCTTTTTTAATGAATCGTCAATCCATACATACACATCATCATGTTCTTTGTAATCATATTTTAAAAGGGTTGGAAGAGTTGTAATGGCAACAACATTATTTATTGGATCAGTATGACCATTACAAATGGAATTAAATTTTTTTGTATGTCTGCTATAACATAAACCAGTTACTTTACTTTCATTAAAATCTCTACATAATTCATAATATAAACCACCATTTGTTTTTATTAAAAAAGTGCAACCCTTTTTCATTTTTAAAAAAAATAAATGGAAAGGGTTCCAAGAGATGTTTTCATTCATCACATTTTTATATATTTTGATGGTAGAACAGCTGCAATGTTCTCCAAGGTTTGTAAATACTATCGTAAATTGATATTCAATGATAAAAGACTTGCAAGTCTTATAAAACATCATCATATACAAATTAATCATCCATGCGAATTTCTTGATACGATTGGAAGCACTGTTAGGAATCTTGTGCTTGGAAGAGGACATTTATTACCTCAAGAAGGTTCTAGAGCTTTTTACAATGGTAAAAACATTGTAGAATTTAACGATTTTTATTGGCATTCGGGACCTTTGGAAATACCGAAAAATGAGAATATCAAAAGTTTTTTAGTGATAACTTATGAACCTTTAAAATTGGATAGATTTAATTTAGGTTCAGGATTAGGAACAATTCATAGAGGGACAAGTATTGTACTTTTTATTTAAATGAAATAACCGTGGTTTTGATTCCATTCAATTCGTTCCTCCCAGCGTCAATTTTGATGGTCCAATTCTTTTTTGACTTTGGATTGGTAACAATGTGACCAGCTTTGGTCACAACCTTCAATTGGACTTCTTTTGTTGTTTTCGGAGCTTTCACAACAATCTTTGTTTTCCCAGCTTCACGTCCTGCTGCAACTGCATTATCAAATAGTTCCGCCCATTCAAAAATTTCCGTAAGAAAATCAGTCATTTGAGACCCTTTATAAAATTAATTTTTAATTAAGGGGTTCAAAATGAAATTTATTTCAACTTCAACCACTGGAATCATCCAAAGATTTGGAAAGTTTACAGGAATTGCAACTCCTGGGTTGAATTTCTATATTCCTATTGTTCAAACAATTAGACTTGTTGATAATAGGCTCAAACAAGAATCATTTTCTTTTGAAGTAAAGACATCCGATGATGTTTTTACGACTATTAGCATTAAAGTTCAATATCGTATCAAACCCGAGAATAGTGAAAAAGCTTTCTTTTCTTTGGAAAAACCAAAGGAACAGATTGATGCTTACATTGAGAATGTTGTTCGTGCTAAAGCACCTTCCATGTCATTGAATATGCTTTATCAAGAACAGAATGCGATTTGTGAATCTGTTTCAGAAAAACTTTCAGATTGTATGGAAGAGTATGGATACACTATTGAAAATACTCTCATTACTTCTATTGAACCTGCTCCAAAAGTTAAAGCAGCTATGAATGCAATCTATGAATCCGAAAGATTGAAAGTTGCTGCTAAAAACGAAGCAGATGCACATTACATTAAGGAAGTTCGTCAAGCTGAAGCAGATAAGGAACGAAAACGTCTTCAAGGAGAAGGCATTAGTGAACAACGTCAAGCAATTGCTCGAGGTTATCAAGAGAGCGTAGAGGAAATGTCTCACACATTGAAAGTTTCTTCAAAAGAAATTATTGATTTTGTCATGAAAACACAACATTTGGACACTATGGAAGCTATCGGACGTTCAAACAATACGAAAACAATTTTCATGAATCATGATCCATTGGACTTTAAATATGCAAATGAAATTAAATAAATTTAAAATGAAAAGGGTTTTAGAAAATGATGATGATCAAACAGTTCATGAATGGTCTCAATACTTTGACAATATCTTAGAAGCATTTAATGATAGAACTCAAAAATACTTTATAACGGATGAAGATTTTGATGAGAAAGAAAAAAATTGGGAAACAAAAACATTTAAAAAAGTGAAAATATTTAGAATATATTTTGAATCTAGTTGGTGTATACCATCTGATTCACCACCAATCCTTATTGGTAAACACAAAATACAAATGGGATATAAAACATTTGAAAAATTTCGTAAATTTATGAAAAGTTTTCTAAGTGATTTAGCCGATAAATTAATTTCATCTGTTGATCGTAACGATTTGAAATTCACTCAACATATTACATGTATTGGTGAAAGTTTTGTAACATTAAGAATAACTTCAAAAACAAAACAAATTTTTTCAGAATAAAAAATGGAAGAAAAGGGTTTTATTGATCAATATCTTGAAGTTATTGGAACAAATACATTGTATGGATTTCAATATTCATTCGGTATTCAACCACAACATTGTATTTTGTGTTGGTGCAATTCTGATATGAGTAAAGAAACATTTCAACGTATCAAAGAGCTTTCAGGAGCTCAATCACTTGTTCACGATGATTATCTTGGTAGAGGATATCTTCAAGTGCATGTTTCAGATTATGAAAAGTTTCCAATCATTTTTAATTCCATTCTTCAATGTGGAGAATGGTTTAGAACGAGAAACAGTGCAGATGTATGTTTTAAACCAGGAGAAACATTTACAGTGATCAAAATGGAACAAAAGTTGATCAAGACACTAAGTGATTATCTTGTGGAATATCCACATTTTATTGAAATGGATTCCATTTTTACATGGAGACATTTTAAATATTGGTCATACATTACCGATGAAGGAAGATCTTTCTGTAGACATATCCGAAGATTGAAGAGAAAGAAGGAATATCATGTTAAAGATGCTATGAATCCGTTTAAATGGGAAAAGTTTAGAAATGTTAGATTTAGAGAGAGTTATTTGGAAATTCCGAAGGATTCCCCGTTGGGACTTCCCGCGCCGCAGGCGCGGGAAGTCCCTCCCGAATGTCTCATATGTATGGAGAAACCTGCCAACACTCAAGTATTTCCATGTGGTTGTATCGTATGTTGTTCAGATTGTTCCAATGGTCTGAAAGTTACAAATGATGCTAATATATGTGTAAAGTGTCGAAGAGTGATTAATAAAATTGAAAATATTTAGTTTTTTAATCTATACTGTTGAACGGCTGCAGGAATTGATACAGATGGCGGTTTCACAATAATAAACCAATAAACATATAGAGATATTCCAATCAATGTAAATGCTGAATTTAAAATTGCGGTCGCTACTGAAAACTGCCACGCCCAATACAAATTACGATATACTGGACCAATGAAAACCTCCAATATAGATTCTGTATCTGCTGCTAATCCGATAAAAAAGTAAAAGAACACCCACCACGACACACTGTTGTTATTTTGTGCTTGTTGAATCACTCCATACATTGCAACAGGTGATACAAAATGAAAAAGAAATGTCAAACTCAACACTCTATATTGTGGATATTCCCAATACACTTTGAACACAATCATTTGTGCTGTCCATAATAAAGCCAAAAGAGCTTCTCCCGTCAGATACCAATTTGTCAATTTGTAAAATGTCACTAAATCGGGTTGAGCTTTATACAATTCAACAGTAATTGATTTTTCTTTGGAAATCAATGGTTCTTTAGTATAACTCTTTAACATTTTTTTTAGCTCAAAAAAATACATTAATTTTTTTAAATAGATTTGCATTCTTCATTCATGGATCTTCTTTTTGTTTCAATTGTTTATGAAAAAAATTCTTTTCTTGGTATTAGATGGACTTCCGCAGTACCCTCTCATTTGGGTGGATTTACCATTTCCAATTATTACTGCACTTTTTCATGGTGCTATTGGTTTCATTCCAAAAATACCTTTATTACATTTTTAAAGAACATAGAAATCCTATTCGATGGTTTGAATACAGACAAGATTTACTGTATTTAACACTTTCATTAACTGCAAAGTTATATTTGACTTGGAATTTATTAATTGCCGCTGCGATTCTTTGATCTCAATCCATGCAACTGCTTCACCGGCTTAATTTCAATGGTTGGAAATCTTTCAATATAGTTTCGCTTTTGTGGTATAATCTCTTCGTCT
>Ga0075163_10001786_pt1 | contig 29032 bp, 24 predicted proteins | sample JI1023141ADNA_FD_71478 | JGI IMG/M metagenome (GOLD analysis project Ga0075163, IMG submission 71478) | Wastewater effluent complex algal communities from Wisconsin, to seasonally profile nutrient transformation and Carbon sequestration -... | ecosystem: Engineered > WWTP > Effluent > Algae...
ATAAAACAGATCCCATCATTGCTGCCAACCTGGCCGTCGCCTATCACTACAACAACGATATCGAGAATCGGGCTAAATTCGCGAGGATCGCCGAGCAGTTGGGCTATACCAACATGGAAAAGTTGCAACAAATCTTTTCAGGCGTGATGACTATTCGCGATTAAAGCGAGCTTGGTGAGCAAGATCGTAATACGTTTCGAGCACGATACCCGAACCTGTTAGCTACGCCGAGAGTCATTAAGCATGGGATGCAAACCAGAGCTTGCATCCTGCAACCAGCGATTCTTATTTGGAATCAGCCCCCAAAGGTCAACAGCGATTGTCTATGCGCCCCACTTTAATTCTATCACCGAGATTCACAGAAGATGATCAAGCGCTCTGGCGGGGAGCCATTCACTTGGGCTGGGGTGTTGAGCGGATGCCGACATGGCGAGTTCCGTCAGATATGCTGACCACTCCCAATCCAGTGCTTTATTTGGAAGCGATGTTCGCCCCCAGTATAGCGAAGTCATTTGGCCTTCGATTGCTGGAACCGCCCGATGATTGGCTACCTTGTTTACCGGAAGAATATCGTAAGCGACAAATTTCTCTGATGCCTTTGGGCCAAGCCCGCATGCTAGAGGGGATCGCATTCGTCAAACCACCCAACGATAAGAGCTTTCCCGCCAAGGTCTATCGTGGGCGCGAATTACCAAACGAATACGGAGATGACACGCCGGTTCTGGTAGCCGAAGTAGTGCAATGGGAGATCGAGTTCCGCTGTTTTGTCCTAGATCGCGAACCGTTTACGACCTCAGTCTATTCTCGACATGGTGAACCTCAAAGAGAAACTGGGTTTGTCGCCTCTGCAACTGAGATCGCGGACGCGGAAGCAATGGTGAAACACGTCTGTTCCGACTCGCGAGTTGCCATGCCAAAAGCAACGGTATTGGACGTCGGCGTCATTGCTGGTCGTGGCTGGGCCGTGGTCGAACAGAACGCTGCTTGGGGAGCAGGTATTTATGGCTGCGATCCGATCGCCGTGTTGAATGTAATACGTCACGCAGCTTCAGCGGTCGATCCAAAGATGAAATAGGCCTGCGTTGATGTTATCCTACCAAGATCCCCTGTGCCTGGTATACCTCAAGAAACACCGCATTGTCGCCCAGTAAGTTCTTTTTAGCACCGTTCACTGAATTTGATACAGAATCTCAGTATTCTCTATAGCAATGGAGCCGCTTTAGTCAGGCGAAAACATGGAGAACCCAACCGTACATTCTCGCGGTAACTTTTGCATTTCGACGGATCGCAATCGGCTCGACATCCAGGCCATCCACGCGTATTTATCGAATTCCTATTGGTCACCGGGAATTCCGATCCATGTCATTCAACGTGCCATCGCTGGTTCGCTCTGTTTTGGATTGTTCCAAGACGCTAAACAGATCGGCTTCGCCCGTGTCATCAGCGATTGCGCCACGTTTGCTTACCTATGCGATGTGTATGTTTTGGACGATTACCAAAAGCAAGGCTTAGGACAGTGGCTCATGGAAGTGATCGTTGCTCATCCTGATCTGCAGGGATTACGCAGGTTTGTGTTGGTCACACGAGACGCCCACGGACTCTATCAACGATTCGGATTTTGCCCGTTAGCACGCCCTGATGGATACATGGAAATTCATCGAGCCAATGCTTACGCCGTTTCGTAGACCGGAACACCTCACACCCATGGTAACTCACCATCCTGAGATAGAAACGCCTTGTAAACCACAATAGAGCTTGGAACGTGCTATGTCAGATTGGGTCGACCTACTCACCGAAACGGTATTTCGAGCTGCGGAGTTACTCACAGGGAGCGACCGTCCCAAACGGATCATTGGATTTGCGTTTGCGGCGATAACAGTATTCGGCATCCTTGGAACGCTGATTGCCATCTACATTGGAACCAAACTATCTCCCGTTGGATACTATGTTCTTGTTCCGGCCCTGTTATTATCTTCTGCCATCTCTGTGTACTGCTTCGTCACCGATCAGTAGTGGCCATCATTTTCGTGTTGACCATCTGCACTCTAGAGATAAACACGCCCGAGTAGCCAACTATGCCAAGGTTTTTAATTTCTTTCGACGCTGGTTCGATGGACCATATCTCCGCTGAGGATTTACCCGCTGTAAGCGATGCCGCTCATGCCGTTGTCCGTGAAGCGAAGGCGGCAGGTGTATGGATTTTCGGCGGTGGAATTCATCCGCAACAGGCAACTCACGTGTCGATCGACGGCACCGTCTCGCAGGGCCCAGCACCAGAACATAAAGCAGTAATCGGTGGCTTCTGCATTGTGGAAGTTTCGTCCCCTGCAGATGCTCTTACCTGGGGAGCGAAATTTGCGAAGGCTTGTCGATGCACACAAGAAATTCGCGAGATCATGTACGATCCTGAATCACGATGACATTGGCTTCGTGCACTAATAACGGCGGATTGTAACTGCTTTGTAACTTCCGCGAATAGAGTTATAAGACTTGTTATAATGACTCCTACATCGAGCGTCGCATCTCTCAGAATCTAGTAACTTTGCAAGAACTTGAATTGGACGACTCCGCTGAAACACTGAGAAAACTCTTAGGTATTGTGTGATTGAACCACTTGGAGACAAGTCATGGCTCGATTCGCAGTTTGGACATTCCAAGTTTGGATGTGACTATCAATTCAATAAAGGTACTTTTTTGTCTAGATCACTACCCATTATTGCATCGGTTTTGGCCTGGGTGATCGTTTGGGCTTTTTGGTTATTCGCCACGAGGAGCCAACATCCATCCTGGACTCTCGCTTTAATTGTCACGACATCTTTAGTCCTGGCTTTCGCCGCTGCAACTTACATCCATCATTATTGCCTACTTCCAAAATTGGCTCGCGACAACAGCTATGTCGCTTACCGATCGTGGTTACTGGCCGTCATGATATCACTTACTGCTGTTGCCTTAACTATCATCCGCATCTCTTATCTGCGCCTGCATGGCCCTGACGCTGATCCCTTTGGCGCGTACAAGCACTTTGCCATTGATCTTTTCGGCATGCTGGTTCACGTAGCAGTAGCGTATGTAGCGGTGAGGTATACTCCATGGAATCGTTTAACCCGTAGCCGAAGCGCAGCGTAGGCTAGGCACTCAGCAGAAAGACGCCAATCTCCCGAATACCCTCCCAAAACCATGACAGATGGAATCGTTTAACCCGTAGCCGAAGCGCAGCGCAGGCTAGGTGCGCGGCAAGGCATCGCCAGTCGATTCATGCTAAAAGCGCTAAACACAAGGCTAAATCTAGCGAACTGTTACCTCAACCTATAAAATCATGCTCTTTCTCAATCTCTCAATGACTTTCACAACCTTTAACCTGTACTTCTTGTAGCTCTTCAGTCTATGAATGAAACCAACAACACCTCCCCGACAGATAATGTAAAAAAGCGTAAGCCAATCGTTTTCATTGTGGTGGTAGTGTTGGCAGCATGCGGGGGTCTTTTCGCCATCTACAACAACAATTTGGGCGCTGCGCACAGTGCGCAACAAGCGGCAACCGAAAGAAGAGAATGCAGCCATCACGTGAAGGCAATTGTTTCAGCGATCCTCGCCTACGAAGCTGATCACGGAGAATTCCCGCCAGCATTTACTGTAGATGCGAATGGAAATCGTTTGCATAGTTGGCGAACACTCATTCTTCCTTATCTCGGTGAAAACGAACTCTATAAACAGATTGATTTACAGAAAGCCTGGAATGATCCAGTAAATAACGCAGCCAAAGAAACAGGTGTTGCTGTATACCATTGCCCATCGGATTCCGACGATCAGCATATGACCCGGTATTTTGCAGTTGTAGATGATGCCGCAATCATGACAGGAGATACGCCAACGAAAATGAGCGACATTACAGACTCTAAAACCTCTACGCTCCTAGTCGTCGAGGGTAGACGTGACAAACAAGTCCATTGGATGGAACCGAATGACCTGCAACTTGACGATTTCGTGGACATTGATTTGACTGGCAAAAAGAAAAAAATCCACCCCGGCGGAGCTTTGGTTGCCTCAGCAAATGGCGATGTGATTTTCATTAACGATAGCATGAGCAAAGACGAAAGATACGCGAGAATCACGAAGTCTGGAGGTGAAGGTTTTTAGCTTCGAAAGCACGATGAGGCCGCTTGAATCGTTGGGAGCTACAAGTGCCACTCCTTTAACCCAAGGCCTACGACTATCAATCCCCAAGCTGATTTATCACTCGATATAAAAACAAACGTAAAGATGAACGTGAAGCCGCCTCGCACAAGTTGGTTGTATAACAAACTCGTGTTGGTCGGATTCCTCGCGTTAGCTACAGCATGGGGTTGCCAGCGGCGGGAAACCACAACAGGGCGGATCCTCCAGGGCATAGACAATGTAAAATCGCACGCTGAACGGATAGAAAAAGAGGCGAAACCAACTCGAAACAATCAGGCAGAAACGCACCTACAATAGCTAACGACAACCAAAGCGAAATCGCGAGCCTCAACCATCTTCACCTTTACAGGATCACAACCATGTCATACCAATTGCGCTTCGCAACGTTGATATTGGCAGGTGCTCTGACTGTCGGATGCTCGCCCTCCGCAAGTTCCCACACGCCGCATATATTTTTGGGCGTTGCAGAAGACAAAACATCGGGCGAAGGACCCGTTGGACTCAGGAACGGCGAAGCCATTCAAGTCCATACCGTATCCAAGGTGAAAGAAGCTGCCTATGAAGAATATTTGCAAGCCAAAAAGGATGCGAAGATCGTGTCGGAAGAAAATTATAATGGATTCATCTACTGGGCGACTAAGGAAAGTCGAGATGTTCCGTTCGAAAATGCTACGGCTTGGGTTACGGTTTTGGAACGCTATCGGACTAAATCGCATTAGCCGTTAAGCTCGGTGGTAATCCAAGTCAAAGTGATTAAAATATCACGAGGCCGGGGCGATCCTCGCACGAAAAACGATGTGTGGATGAGTCTTCTAAAACTTGAAAGACGCTTATTCTTTGCTGTAAGTATATGAGTGATATTCAAATCACAGAAATCGGCGATCCTTCACCGCACGTAGATTGCGCTGGTCGAATCGCTCGCTTGCTTGAGATCGCTTTGCAGGGTTCTGTTTGGGTTTATCAGTGCCATAGCACGATACGCCTCACCCATTTCTTGAATACACCCGAAGACATTATCATCAAGGGTATTTTTTCTGGGCGAGTGAACGGTCGAGAGTTTTCGCATCCTTTCGAGTGCGTACTTGACATCGATCCCAAAATCTCTCCCAGGCACTTTCTCGCTTCACCGATTTTTGTTCCTCTTTTAGCAATTTTTCGTGCGTATCATTATGAGCAGGACCCTGACAAGCGAGCCGCTGCCGAACTAACGCGCGCCGAGTTAGATGTAGCTGCGTCACTTGAGGCGACATTGAACAAAATCGTAGGCGCCCCTGTCGAAGGAATCCGAAGCGTTTGGCGACAAGCTCTCATGGGCGGCGGAGTTGTTTTCCTTTTGGTTACCATCGCAATCAACACTTATTGCTACTTTCATCCTAAACCGCATGCGATGAAAGATCCGAACGAAACTCTGGTGCTACAGATGGTTGGTACTGCCATTTTCTGTGGAGGTCCAGCGGCATTGGGAGCGATTTTTCTACGATTGATTTTTGTTGGACGGGACATCGAGGAAACAGTCGCGGGCCAGTCACTTCTACGCTTCATCGGAGCGAAAAGCGTCACCGGCCTCAGAGTTATCAGCGTTATTGCTACGATTTTGGGTTTTGGTATTGCCGCGAATTTTGCTCGTCTCTTGGCATTCTAGCCGGACCTTATCTTTCCTATGTGGATCGTAACTTATGAGAAGCCAAGTTCATGTGGTGTCTTTTATTCTTGCCAGTCTTCTCACCAGCAGCGGTTGTGAATCGAAGTCAACCATAGAAACGGCGGAGGATGATCTCGCACTACAAAGTATCCTCCACGACTTGGAACTTAGCGGAGGGAAAACGAGCCTTTTGTCAAGAAACTTTTCCCACCCTCAGATGCCCAAACTTGGGCCGCGGGAAGATGCCATCGTGCTTACGTCGAGCGGACCTAGCTACACACTTCGATATGTTATTCGATATCCACAGGCTGAAAATCGTTGGAACCTATGGGTCAATCACGAAATCGGCGAAGATGGCACAGGCCTAGAATCGCCTGCAATTCGAGAATACAACCAGGAACCAACGCCCGAAATTGTGTCCGCCTTTCGCTCAGAGATTCAAGACCATTGGAGTAATCGCTGAAGGGCCACGATGCAAATATCGCACGATAACCCCAAAGTCTGGTGAGGCCTACCATCGAATTGTGTTGCCTTAGCCTAATAGCAAAACTCTGACCATTATGAAAAAGGCGAATCTTCTTCTCACCGATCGCCCTAGTTCTGCTAGCCATTGGAATATCCATAGGAATTCTCTTGTAGCGGGAATATAAACTGGCCGCTATTCGTGCTGGAGAGAACCTCGGCCGCAGCCTGGGAACGAGGAGAAACCACGCTAGCCGGAATTGTTTAACCCGTAGCCGGAGCGCAGCGGAGGCTAGGTGCGGTGGGTACAGGCGCCCCCTCCCAGAATACGATCTCAAAAAAGATCGTGTCGCATAACTGGGGCAGGTCCGTGGGAACGAGGTAATCATCTTCTAGCTATGGAACCTGAATTCCCCCTTTGGTACACTAGAGGCTCTGATCCATAAGCAATACTCATCTAGCTATCCTGACAATTTCTCGGACCGCACGAAACTGCGTGATGCTTTAGTACGTAGAACCGTGAGCGATCTTTTGGATTGGTGTATCTCAACGCTAGCAAGCCGCGATTTTCGCTACGAGACCATGGTTCGAGGATTCCCCAATGTCGCAAACTTCGAAGCAAGCTTTATCTGGACCAGGTCGATTTCAATGGAATGTTGGTGCGTGGTTCGGATCTTCCCTCGGTTGCTCTTCGTGGATGATTCCCACCACAATCCTCCTGATCTACTTTGAGCAACCAGTATTGGCATTGATGCCTTTGTGTGGCTTTACCTCAATACTGGTCCTGGTCTGTTTTCTTTGGTCCAAACGCGATCGCATTTTTCCATTTTCGGCCCACATGGCGCAGCTTGCATTGGTGGCATGCATTTTTCCCATCGTCTGGTTCAGCATCCAATCACACATCTCCATCGAAGCCCGAGAATTTGCCAAACTCCCCGAAACCACCTGGCTCAATGCTTTGTACATCATCACCGTAGTTCCACTTTTCATGGTCGCATTCGCACTTATGGAAAAACGCGGCCTAAAGCAACGAGAAATGATCCAAGCTCCATTGTCAGAGTAGATTCTCAAACGCAACTCACTTCGTTCGATAGCTTTGCTCGCTACAATCTTCTTCTGACCATGCACGGTGTCTATGTTGAACAGATTGTAAAACACCAATTGATGTATCTAGGAGTTTTACCCTGAGCAAACCATTGAATGCAGGCGCTGTATTGTTTGTGCAAAATGTGAAGCACATGCGAGACTTTTATCGTTCCGTATTTGCCATGAATATGGAGGCTGACGAGACAAGCTATGCCGTTCTGACCATTCCCGGATTTGAACTGGTGATTCATGGAATCCCAAGCGAAGTATCAACGGCCGATTCCTCGCCAAAACCGATTGTTGTCCAGGAAGAAAGTGCGATCAAACTCTGCTTACCAGTTACAAGCCTAGAAGAGACGCGAGCAATCGCAAAGGCACTGGGTGGATTTCTCAAAGACAAAGAACATGAATGGAACTTTAATGGGATCGTTGCATGTGATGGCCATGATCCCGAAGGTAACGTGATACAGGCTCGTCAAACTCCCAAGTAAAGCGTACACGGTGTGAGGCGCCATTTTTTATCAATGCCGCAAAATGAATCAACGAAACGGCACGCCAATCCCATTCTTGTAACCACTGGTGTTAGGTCAAAAATTGCTAACGGAAACAACGACCTGCGAAATCTCTTTGTTCGCTATAGAATTGAAAACCCCATGAAATTCCAGATGATTTTTCAGTTTCCCGAATCGTTCTTTCCAACTCACGAAGACTTGCTGGCCTTTGAACAAAAGCTGCTCGATTCGTTGCCCAGCACTTGCGAGGTGGACGGCTACGACACAGGATCTGGCACCACGAATTCTCGGCGCCTTCTAGGCTTCGACCGAAACAGTGAGACCGTGCCAGTAATCTACTCCGTCAACAAATGGATGTAACTGAAGCTGCCTTTATCGCTAGCGTTTAATACTCCATAAAGCTGAACAGTTGCAAACAAAGAATATCTGCCACCAACTAGCTCGGTATCATAGATAACATTCTCGATTTGTTCCGGGGATGCCGGATCAATGTACTTCGCGGACAGAATTGCAGGTGGGTTATGGGGATGAGTCTGGGGAGGTTTGGGACTGATGACCACCACATCGGTCCGATTGTTTACGGCGTTTCTATCAAGCTTGAAGTTAATCAAGAACATGGCACCTGGACCAATGTCATCACAAATAAGTATTCTTTCACCGGTGCTGAACTTACCCATCCGTACCCGAAAATGATAAGCAAGTTGCCGCAAGAGTGCGTCTATGTTTTCGACAGGGGGCCGCAGTAGAATATCGGGACCGCTGTGTGGAATTGGTGTTACCTGGCGAGCAATTTTCTCGACCTTTTCGACCGCTTGCAGAATGGCTTGGTATCGCTCCTGGGCAGCGTCATCCATCAACTTTTGGCGATGTGCTAACTCACCCTCGACCGCGCGTTGAACCTCCGCCTCAATAATCTGCTGCGTACGACTCCTCTCGAACCATATCAGCAATCCGCAGGCCAGCACCAAGAACAATCCAAAAGTTACCTGAAAACCATATTTGTGTCTTAACGTCATGGGCACGCATCTCGCGCGATTCGATGAGATCTTAAGTTGTCGCTTGATTTTTTAGAGTCATTTATTATTTCACAACGCCATGACCAACCCTATCGCTCCCTCGAGTCCTGATCCAAAGTTTGAGTGACGCTGCTACAAAGCTCTTGTTCGAGCCGCCCGACCAAATTGCAACGGAAGCGAATTGTGGACGAATCATGGGGAGTATAGTTTGTTACTAGGAAAAATGAATCGGACAGCACACATGCTTCTTCACAGTTTACCTTCCAAGCCCGCGACTCCCCCCAAATTGCATCGGACCGAACCGAGGCAAAGAGTTCACCTAGATCCTCGCGGTTGCTGACGAGTTTCAGCGAGTCGGTGCGTGGAAAACCGACGATTCGCCATATACAATTCGGAGCGAGCATCTTCTGAAGCGGAGCTGTGAGTCCGTTAAAAAATGCGTCTCGAAAAGCACGCTCAAAGTTTGGCAAAATGAATTGATTTGACGCATGTGCAGTGGGCTTCACCAACAAATCCATGGCCACATCCAAAGCACCAGCAATGTAGGAGGCGGTACTACCTTCAATAATCCGCCCATACTCTGCATTGCGAATCGTTCGCTCTCCCACGCCGGCGCGTTCTGCTAAATCCAACTGACTCCATCCCCTAGCAAGACGGAGTGAGCGAATTAGCTCTCCACGAAGTTGTACACCTCGAATCATTTCTTTACTTGGTCTCGCGCCGATTTTTGTTTACACTCGCTCTAGTGCTATTTCGTAGAAGCCAAAATTCGGTCACGCGAATTTTTGATGTTTATCCAAAATAACGAGCACCATGAGCCTTGCCCCACGAAACCCCACCAACGGGGACTTTGCGAGAATCGCTGAGTATCGACCACAGCTACTGCACTTGGCGAATCGACTCGTATCTCAACAAATGCAAGCTCGGATCGATCCATCCGATGTCGTTCAGGAAACTTTGCTGGCTGCGTCCAACAATCTATCGCAGGCGGAATCCATTAAGGTTCCTCTTTTGGTATGGCTCTATAAGCTTTTGCGACAACGCATCATCGATGCGCAGCGGAAACATCTGGGCAGTAGCAAGCGGGGTGTAAAGCATGAAAAGTTTTTTACGACCGCAACATCGTATCAATACGTCCTCGATCATCTTCCTGCCCACTATCAACCTCGCCCGCCGAGTGAATTGTCGGCATCGATGAGACTGCAAAAACTAGAACAAGCGCTTCGGTCACTCGATCCAGAAACAGAGAGTCTTTTGCGCCAGCGTTATTTCGAAGCTCTCTCCCTAGCAGAGATCGCCGAGCGTTTAGGAATATCTTTGAGCGCAGCTAAGATGCGACATTTGCGAGCGGTACAAGAACTCAGAAAAATTCTGGATCATTCATGAACAAGCCAGAATCTTCTTCGCTCGGAAGCACTGAAAATCTTGAGTATGCCAACCTCGTGGAGCGGCTCACGGAAACCATGCAGGCTGGCCAAAAGATCGATTGGTCAGAGGTGGCGCGACTTCATCCTGAATGGTTGGAGAAAATCAAAGCCGAACTGCGTACGATCCAAACTTTGCTAGATGCGGGAAATATCACATCATCCGATTTCTCTGGTGATGAAATTGCGACCGGCAAAATGCCTACCATCGAAGGCTACCAGCTGCTGCGGCGAATTGGAGCTGGGGGAATGGGCATTGTCTATGAGGCGATAGAGCTATCGCTGCAACGCAAAGTGGCCATCAAAGTGTTGTCTGCGCAGTTGCGGCCTAACAGTCGAGTACGAGTCCGATTTGAAAATGAAGCCACGGCCGCAGGGCGTTTAAATCATCCCAATATTCTTCCCGTATATCAGATCGGCGAATCGGCTGGATTGATGTTTTACGCCATGCCTTACATCGATGGGCAAACGCTATCCGAAATCGCCGCCTTACCGGATAAAGATAGGTCTTATAGTTCCATAGCGACCATCATTTACCAGACCGCACTCGCGCTGGACCATGCTCACGAGTCAGGCATTTTTCATCGGGACGTAAAACCATCGAACATCATGCTCGATCGGTACGGACATGTGTGGTTACTCGACTTCGGCTTAGCTTCGCTGGACGAGCAACTTGACCTCACTCAAACCGGTGAAATCATTGGCACTTTACGGTACATGAGTCCCGAACGTTTGGCGCCGAAAACAGTCCGTACTCTGGACCGACGACTCGATGTTTATTCGCTGGGCGCCACACTCTATGAGCTCTTGTCGGGCCTGCCACCCTACCATGATGTTTCCAAACCAGCCTTAAATAAAGCGATTCAAGAAACTCAGCCCACTTCGGTGAAACAGTTAGCTCCTAAATCACCGTTAGCTTTGGTTCGAATTTGCGAAAAAGCGATGGAACGTGAACCTGCCGATCGTTACACCAACTGCTTGGAGATGGGAGAGGATATACAACGCTTTTTGAGCGGCCAGGAAGTTGAAGCACGACCTCTATCGCGAGCGACAAAAGTCGTTCGATATATTCGTCAACACTCTCTGGCTATACTGGCTGCGACATCGATTTTTACTCTCCTTCTGGCCGTCACGTTAGTATTGCTGCAACGCAATAGATCCCTTGAGCTTCAACAAAACACAATTGAATACCAGAATAAGCTGGTTGATGTGCAAGCCAAAGATTTGCGACGGCAGAACTTCTACCTCGAACTTACAAAACTCCGCGAAGCCAGAGAATGCGGAACACTCGGCTGGCGTAGTCAACAAATCGAGACCTTAACTCAACTGGCAAGTGAAGGCTGGTCCGATAAAGAACTTGAGCAACTGCAAAGAGAATGGATCGCCACCAGTCAAACCGTCGATCTCCAGGAAGAGCAGGTACTGCACACAGACCATTTGTATTTTTGCTGTGCCTGGAACAAATTCGGAACGCAATTGGTTGCCGGCCTTACTATAGCGGAAAGGGACGAACCCGCTGTGGTCGTCTATAGCGGCGAGCCGTTGCGGGCACAGTTTGAAATCAAGTTACCTACCCAGGCTGACTTAGGAGTCGGCGAATTGACCAACGACGGAGTTCGCTCGCTCTGCTTCTCGACCGATCAGCGTCGACTATGGGTCGGTACGAGGCGTGGGTTAGTGCACCAAATCGATATGGCCAACGGTCAAGTAGTCCACTCCAAAGCCTGTTTTCCTGACACTGTTTGGGGCTTGGCTATACAAGAAGATTTTAACGAGCTCGTCACGGGTAGCTCGAATGGCAAGATCATGGTCATAGATCTAAAAACCCTGGAAACAAAGCAAACGTTTGATACTCAGAGCCCCATAAGGAGCTTTGTTCTGCGGAATAGCTCGCTGATGGTTTTGGGTATAAATTTAAAGCAAAGCATACGAGATGCCGTCAAATGGCCCGAACCTACGGATGTGGATCTGGACGTTAATGGAATCCTCTTCGAAGCCACTAAAGATGGAACATTGCTTTACAGTGCGCAACCCACGGGAGTGAAGTATCTATCGCGCGACACCAACGAAGTTACCCGAGCATTTGATTTCAAAACAAATCAAACAAATCCGCAAGTCACCAATGCGCATAAGGTTGTCCCCGTGGATGGCGACTTGCTTCTATCAACAGATTCCAACGGGCTTACGATGTGGAATCAACTCAACGGAAATCAATGGGGAACGCTTCCCATCGTCAACAATGAAAATGCGGGAGTGTGCTACAAACCGAACTCTCGCAAGGTTGCAATTTGGGGACACCGCAAACTAGCGATTTATCAAATCAATCGCAGTGAAGTTTGGGGAGCAACACCGGCGACTCCGTATCCCGTAAATGCATTCCATTTACAAAATCGCGTCAACAGTACTTTATCTGGTGTTTTGGTCTCAACCAGAAATCACTTAAAAGGGGTCCAGCCGGAAGAATACCTTGTCCAATATGTTCCGTGGGACAAACGAGAAAAAAATCGAGCGCGTTTTTATGGTAAGGGCCCAGTGGCTATCTTGGGTGCTTATGGAACCGGCTTTATCTCTCATCAGCATGACGACGATTTCTTGATGTGGTCAAGCTGGAATCGATCGACGTGGGATGACCGTTTTTACTTCCCATTTGACTCCGAGTTTTGCACGGCACATGATCCTATCAAAAACGTGGTTTACTGCAGTTGGCGACTCCGCTCTGGAGACTTATCGCCTCGCGTCCGCTACATTCCCGAAATGGCAGCCGTTAATAATACAGACCATACCATCGCTTGGAACTATAAACCGATCCCGTCCCATGACACCGACACTAGTTTTGCAATCAAGTCCATCTTGCCTGCTGGCGACCATGTCTACTTAGCTTGCGACGATCAAATGATTCGTGAACTTGATGCCGTCACGGGCGTTGTGCGCAGAACAATGCGCATCGAAAATCAGTTAGGAGCCGCGATGGCTGCTTTAGGATCGCAATACCTCCTGCTAGCGAGCGTTGAGGGACACGTTTCGGTCATCGATCTGAGAACTGGCAAGCTTGAAGGTCAACAGCGACCGCACGAAAACCGTATCACAGCCATCCAAGCCCTCGAAGATGGGATGTTCGTGACTGGCAGCATTGATGGCGATTTGGTAATTTCTCGCTGGGAAGACCAACGAATAACCGAGATTCTCCGTGTGCCACATGCAGACGTCGCCATCGATCAACTTCAAGTCACCACTGATGGCGAACGGATTTGTTACCGTTGTCGCAATGAATATACAGTTCGTTATTTGGATTGGAAAAAGCTTCTCCGCGAACTTGAGCTATTAAAAAAGCCGCAGTTGGCTGCAGCGAACAAGTAAACGCCAACAGTAGTCCATCCTATCTCTCTCCGGTGCTTAGCAAAACTCTAATTCCATTCTCTATACAGAGCGTATTTCTCCTAGACGCTCCGCACTTTTGCTTCTTACAATGATACTTCGGCACCACGTACGGGTTTCGATGCTGCGAGTTTGAGGTCGGAAAAGCTGATGAATCCCGAGCCGTGGCTGATATTCGGCGATTCGCGGCAAATCGATCACGAATGACGAGGACGACGAGAACGACGACGATTACGAGTTACGATGTAGGAGCTACGAATTCCACCGCTTAATGTTCTCGCAGCGCAAGCCTTTGGTGCTTAACGCAATGTCAAAAAATTCGGGCAAAGTTTTACACGAAGGGAGTTACTCCTAGATTGCCAACACTCAACGTCAACATACCGCGATTTTACGGGCTGCTTCGCAAAGAGTTTCTTTACGATCAGCAAGCCCATTTCGGAGAGTTCGTGAAGGTATGTGTCTTCGGCGTCGCATCGATTACTGGACGCGCTTTGGGCTTTCATGTCTTAACTGAAGCAGGAGCAGTTATTTGGCGATTACCGATCCATGCGTTGTGCCATCGTCCTGATGCAAGCCCACGTCCCTTGGATTGGTTGCAATTTTGGGATTGCTTCAGCTATGAAGTGAGCTGCACGGTCTTTGATCGACTAGCCGATAGCCGAGTCCGGGTACAATTACGAGATCGGAGTTGGATCGGTGGTCAGTATATGTTTACTTTGGATTGGTACGGTCAGCCCGATGCGGAGGAAGCTGGCGACGGCGGCCACAAGTGTGCCCATGTGATCGCATTGGACGATGGGAACTTTGCCGCTCAGCCCAACAATCGAATCCAGTGGCTTTGCCCAGCCTTTGTAACACCTTTTGCCGAAAAGCCAGATTACTTGACCAACACGGCGGTATGGAAAGTCGAACGCGAAACAGAGACGACCTCAGGCTACTTCTATAACGACGTGCATGAGACGACGGACCTCAGTCAAGTACAATTGTACGTGAAAGGCGTGCGCGTCGACGCGGGCAAAGGCACTGGTAGCTCGAGTGAAGACGAAAAGAAATCGTGACAGCTGGACTTCGTTTAACCCGTAGCCAAAGCGCAGCGGAGGCTAGGTGCGGTGAGTACAGTCGCCGCTCCCAGAATACGCTCTCAAAGAAAGATGGATAGGGCAGAGCCCTATTTATACTACACATCTTTTTTGAGAGAGTTTTCAGGGGAATGACGCCCTCTCCCGATGCCAGCCAATAGTTACTACCTTTGGCAGCAGATCCTACGTTTGCCGATCTTAAGCTCGGAGGGCTGACACACCCAAGTGCGAACTGTCCAATAAGACTGGTGTATCGGCCCTCCGGGCCTCTTGGTTGCGGCCGCTTCCAAACCTGTGGTTTCACCACCGGCAGAGGATGTATCAGCCCTCCGGGCTTAAAACCAATGACTATTTACGCTCGTTCCAAGATTTACCAATCTGAAGCCCGGAGCGCTGACGTGACCTTCTCGCTCCGGCTAAGCGTTGAACGAACCCAGCTATAGTGGTCTTGCTATATGATTTTGATACGACAGAAGATGTGTAGTATAATTAGGGCAGAGCCTTAGAACGAGGAACAACTAGTGATGTATCGTGGGCTCTACACGAAGCGTGAGAATAGAAGCGGCCTGCATGGCAAGCCGAACCATGTAAGCGGTATCTAAAATCGCCAGCGACTGCTCCGTTGTGGTCAACTCTGGCTTTGTGCGAAACCGGTCTGTCACGAGAGTTGATGAGCTATCTTGTAAATCGTCAGTCTCAGCATCACTCAACTTGAAACTCTTCACTACGGTTTCCATCGACGTCGCTAGCGATTCTAGTCCAAGCGAAGAAACGATCTGTTGTGCCTCTTGTAGCCACTCTAGTGTTATACGGTTGAGCGACGAAATCCCGCTTTCGATTGCGGCCTGTAATTTTTGCTCTAGTTCCACGAGGAGGTTCGCGAAGACGAGCGGAATGGCTTGCAAGTCGGTTGTCACCCCTCCCTCGTCACCGCTCCTCCGAATCTTAGCATGGACCGTCTGAACATTTTGTTGGGGTTTGCGGCGAAATGCGTTCAGCGCATATGTCTGGAAGTTATCGAGACGATCGAGATCGAAATGGGGACACAAGACCACCTCGCCGCGAGCCGATCCCAGTGACAAGAAGGAAAGAGGATAGACCGATATACGTGATTTCTCTACGGTCAATCTCCCCACCAAACCTATCAATTGTTCGGATTCCGGCTTGATGATCTCTAAGAAGTTAATACAGCGTTCGTCGCTTGCGCCCCAAGGGACTCGCATCTCAAGCACTTGTCCTGTCCCGTCAATAAGCTCCCACACAAACTCCTGTTCCAGTTCATCAAACCAGCGTTTGCCCCAATGCGCTGGCTTCAAGATGCACCAAGTTGAAGTGGTTTGTGACAAACGCAGCCCGATGGGACTGGTGGATTGCGCGAGATGGATCGCTTCGGACCATTCCTCCATCCATCGCTCACCGAAATCGATTTCTTGGATGGTAGTTGGTCCTAATACCTCCACGGCACAACTTTCTGAAGAGCTCAAGCGACCGTCCCAATTCAGCTTCGCATCGGTGAGCCGGAGATGTTGCCGACAATTCTGCTTGAGCGCTTGCGAATGTTTCCAACCAAAGGGACTACTATAGGCGACTCTCACATCAAATGTGCGATCCTGGCCCTCTCCGCGTGAATCGGAAGCGGTCAAAAACCTCTTCTCAACAGGATCCCAAAACAGCGCTGTAATACCTTCGTAGCCCGAATCCGTTTTCCACGAATAGGCTCCGATACCAAAAAGCTCAAGATCGCCGAAATTTATGTATTGGCTTCGCGATCGGCCATACAATTCCGCATGTCGGGCCGCCGGTTTCTTCCGTACAGAATTCGAGCCCTCAGATAACTCCATGCTTATCGGTATGATGTCTAGGGAGTTGGGCTCAGCCGACTCCTCGACGTGCCCAACCTTGGTGGCTGCCTGACAGAGCGCGTAAGCCACCAGCACACGATCGAACATTTGCTGTAGATCAGCAGCCGCATTGCGATCTATCTGCAACTGTATGTCATTTGCGATACTATCGAGCAATCTTGCCAGCCGAGGAAAATTGGCAGCTTCTGACGCAATGGCGCAAGTTTCGAAGCGTTCAATCAGTCTTGTCGAAGGATGTGCTAAGCCCGATATCGTTGCCGAAGAAAGTAACTTGAGACATTTTTCAGCAACACGCAATCGATCTTCACGAATTGCGTTTGAAATTTCAACTTCGAGCACGTTGACGTTTGAAAGATCTTCTCCAGCGTTTCGCTTTAATACCAAGACCGTCAATAGCACCCAAAACATCAGCTCATTTTTTGGAGCAGTTGACTTAAACTGCGAAAGCAACTTACGCAGGCTCTTTTCGGGTCGGTCGGTTATCAACAGCACGCGCACATTCTCGTTCGGGAATTCGAACGACAGTGATGGGGCGTGCACGGCGCGAAACTCTGTTACACTCTTGAGTTTTGCTGTAGCCTTCAGAAATACACCTTTTCCGGACCAGGAAGTTAGCTCATTAATCGATGCTCGCACCAGCATCTCAATAACGTCCGTATGAAGGGGAAGAACGCTTGAATCGCTCTGTTTTTTGGATCTATTAGAGTCGTCGACTTTTCCATTTCCTGGCACTTCGCTTTCAATACAATCCGGTGGCGTATCTACGGCTTCTTTATTCAGCCAGTTTCGTTGCAGGTAGATCGTAGCCGCTAAAACAAAACGAGTTACTCCAGTCGCACCGCTATCGTCACGCGCAGCGGCGGGGCCTTCGGCAGGCATGGTCACACACCATCCTGGTCCGCGCACTAAAAGTGCTTTCTCACCGTCTTCAATAGTTATCGAAGGATTTTGCTCTAAATCCTTCAGTGCGCGACGGTAGAGTCCTCGATTCGACAGTGCAACTAGGGCATCTTCACTAGCTGCCGCGAGATTTTGTTGAAGCCTCTGTTGCAAGATGGCATCCATGGTTAACTTGCACCATTCATGATCTGTGCCAACCATTCAGCTAAGCGACCCGGCGTTACAGCGGCAATCCGCATACCATCACTGGCAAGTCGTTGTGCCATTTGTTGGTCATACCACATGCCGCCCGATTCATCCAATGACGCGAGTCCCAGCACATGACAGCCGTCTGATTTCATTCCCCTTACAACGCGGCGCAATACCGATGGGTCAGCACCTTCACAGAAGTCTGTTATCAAAACAACAATCGTGCGTCTGGGATCGGACACCAGGGTGCGACAGTACGCCATAGCGGCCCCGATATTTGTGCCGCCACCCAATTGCACCGACATCAAAACCTCAACCGGATCACTGGCATGCTCTGTTAGATCGACGATGGCCGTATCGAAAACAACCAGACGGACTTTCAGCGACGGAAGTTCGGCTAACGCCCCGGCCACCACAGCCGAGTGAATCAAGCTGTCCGCCATAGACCCAGATTGATCAACGCACAGAATGATTTCCCAAGGAATCTGCTTCCTAATACGACTGAAGAAATAGGCGCGACGCAGAATCAACTGACGCCTCTCAGGATCGAAATGTTTCAAATTTCGTCGTATTGTTTTGTGGGCATCAAAGTTACGCGCAACTTTGAGCGGCGAATTCTGAAAGCGGTTTCGTTTCCCAGTTATTTCTCTCTGTATCAACTGCTTCAAACGCTTCTGTATATCTTCCACTACGCGGCGAACCAGTGTGCGAACCTCTTGCATCACTTCCTTGTTCATCCGCCCCTTCAGCGCTAATACGGACGAGAGTAATTCAACACTGGGCGTTAAGCTGGCTAACGTTTTGGGATCTTTCACCAAATCGACGAGCCCGTATCGATCCAACGCATGCTGTGTGATCTCTTCACAGGTTTCTTGAGGAAACAACTCTCTGATCTCGCCTAGCCATTTAGGCACATTGAGTTGACTCGGATCTAAAGACCCCGGAGATAGTTCACGCCCTTGTCGAACGCCTCGGTCAGCATATTCGCGACCGTAGAGCCTCTCTAGCGCATTCGCCATTCGCTCTTGTTCACGGTTCAGACACTTAGGCATTTGACGCTGGGCGTATTTCCCCAGAACCAGTCGCCATCTTGGTAATGTTTCGGTCATAACCCATCCTCCTGCAACGATTGTCGCATCAACCGATTGAGCGCGATCCCAAAATGAAGTTCCTCTTCACTGATCTGCGGATGATGAATGTTGCCAAGGGAACTAACTTCGTGCAACGAAGCGACCCGCTCGGCCACCGCATCAATTTCTTTCGGTGTTAGTTGTGAAAAGGCGAGCCGTAGATGCGGTAGAGCGACACGAAATCGATCTTCGTCCCAATCTTGAAACAGTGAATCGATCAAGGTCAAGAGGTTCGGCATTCGCCAGAAAGTTTCGCGGGCAGTAGTCATGAGCCCGCGAACCGCTCCGCACGCACCACCGACATCAACACAGGCCGAATCCAGATGATTCTGCACAACTCGGCAGACCTGCTCTTCATCCATATGGCCAAGACTAAACAACATTCCTGCTGCGGCCCCAGCAATCTCACCGCGCGGATAAGGATCTCCCGATTGCAGCAGACGTTCGAGGGCAACAACCAGCAATTGCCGATCGAAGGTATGAACCGTTTGCTGCGACACAAGTTCCCGCAGACTGCACAATCCGTCTAACGATGCTTCGACGTCATCGTCGGGCACATTGCTTAAGCCGTCGATCAAGTGACAGGCTCGCTGGTAACAATGAACCATAAGTCTATTTAAGTTAGCTAACCGGAAAGATTCGAGAGGTTCGCGAGCTGTATCGAGGAGCAGCAATTTGCTGGCAGCCTCGGCCATGGAAAAGAAGCGATTATCTTCGGCGATTTGTTGTTCGACTAAAGGAAAAACATGATCCGCCAAGTGATGAAGCCCCATCCGACATGTAAGAAGCAGTTTTCCTACTGCAAAACTGGCATCTCGCGCCGAATCGCTAGCCATCTGCTTCCGAATTTCTTCAACGAGCAGGCGTTCAGCGGCCCCAGCAACCGTATCACCATACGTCGACATTTGAATCAAGCGTGCTTCTGTACTAGGTGACCAGACCACTTGCCACTCTTCGCTCAACTTGGAGAGGTGGTAACCATTGGTAAAATCTGGACCATCAATCCATTGCGCAAAAGGTACACCTAGAAAAAGAAGACGTTGGAGAAAGAAACTTGTTTCACGATGTGCGGGTTTACGATAAATTTCCAACGTGACAAGGCGTGGCTCAATCAAATTCAACGGCAATCGATAGCGTTCACATTGAGCGCGAAACTCCTCGACAATCGGTGGCTGCTGAGCACTGCGCGGCACGTCACCGATCGAGTCTCCCGTCAATAGTCGCTGAATGATTTGATCCAACTCATCACGTCCGGTCAGTGATTCTTTACGCATGGAGTTAGTAATGGCATCCAACATGTCCGTGCGAGTCGGAACTTCGTGACCGCGCAATTCGGCAAGTTGGTCGAGCATGGTCACCGCAGCGATCGTGTCTGTAACCGAAGCTTCATGCGGCAATGAGCCACCCCGTGTGCTTCTAGCGATTTGCGAGATCATCCCTGCGATTGTTCTGCGTTTTAATTCACGGACGCGATCGCAATGATCTAAGCTCTGCCGTCTCGTTTCGACAGCTTTGCCATTTGTCAACTTCGTCTCAACCTTACTCGCCCGCCACAGAGCATCGTAGAAGCCGGGGCTCGGCATTCCTGATTGGTAACCATTGAGCGCATCTAGCTGTGCATAACTGTAACGCACTAGCCAACTCTTGGAGCCTTTCTCGACTCCTTCACGTTCACTCGCCTCGCGTTTATTTTGACTCCTGTTTATTGCAGAGATCTTTCCCTTCTTGGCTGTATCGCCCGAACTCATGAATTTCTCGATTTGCTCGGCTAAAGCCACCGTATGAAATCCTCCAGTGACAACTAAAATGGAACCCCGTTCACTCGGTTGATTCAATCTCTGCCATTCCGCTTGAATGGTATTTACCATAATTGCTTCACGAGCTAAGGTGCCATCTCTCTCTAAACGACCGGCATAATCTCTGCGACTGAGATCACAGTAGGTCGCAAGTCGGCCCACAAAGTTGGAGGTATCATCCATCGTAGCTCTGGATTCAAAGAGATGATCCCATAACTCGTCAAAGTCTCTACAACCCATTCGCCGAACGAGAGCTTCGATGAACTGGGAATGCCGCCATTGCGATTCGTCTACCAACGAAACATCGAAAGAACTTGGTTTCGGATCTTCACCCGTCTCTTTATCGCGTAATTGAATTTTTTCGGCAAATTCGGCATCTGCAAAGAGGACTTTTGCACCAATTGCGGTACCGTGACGAATGGCGATCCATTCGGGCGAATATTCGCACAAAGGGTAAAATGCAGAGTGTCTCGCCTCTTCATCGGCCGAATCTCGATAAGTTGTGAGAATTGCGACAGGCGGGCGACATTGTTCATCGACCAAAGCGGGTAACCATCGGTTGAACGAAGTGGCCCCCTCTATGATCACGGAACGAGGACGAACACGTTCGATCCAAGCGGCAAGATGAGTCGCACACGCAGGAGAATGATGGCGCACGGGAAAGAATGTGATTGGACCATGGAGCAATCTTGTTGCCCATAGCTTTGATCGACTCAGCAGTTCTTCTCGACTGATCGCGTCCGATTCGTTCATGACTGCATGTCTTCACGCGACAAATAGAAATCACGCCAATTCTGGTTATGATGCGATCTCGCTTTCACCACGATGTCGAAGTATTGACGAACCTTTTTGATATCGTTGGGCTCATCTTTGAAGACGGCACCTGTTAACTGCCGTCCCAAGTGAGTCCCTGATACTTTGCCATCACCGAAATGAACGGCATCAATTCCAGCTGACATAACCACGGACACCGCTTCCGCCGTACTTAAAACAGCCGAGGGTTTTTCGACAAGAGCCCCTTCCTTCGTTCGACCGTTTCGCAACTCATGGAAAGTTTCAACTAACACTCGCACCACATCTCTATCTAATTGTGCACTTGCCTGGCATTGATCAAGCAATACCTTGGCTTGCTGTAGGACAAGTTCCAATTCGAATTCTGCATCAGCGATGGGACGAACCGTCTCGAAATTGAAGCGACGTCGAAGAGCGGCCGACATTTCATGAACGCCACGATCTCGAGAGTTCGCGGTCGCAATAATGTTGAACCCTGGCCGAGCTTGCAGGACACTTGCATTTCCTTCGAACTCAGGGATATGCATGACCTTATCGCTTAAGACACTGATGAGTGTATCTTGAATCTCGGCGGGGCACCGAGTTATTTCTTCGAAGCGAACCAATCTTCCTTCACTGAGCCCACGATAGAGTGGAGCAGGTACGAGGGATCGCCGAGTCGGCCCTTCGGAAAGCAGCAAAGCGTAGTTCCAAGAGTATTTGATTTGGTCTTCAGTAGTTCCGGCAGTTCCTTGAATGGTTATTTCACTGGAGCCACTAATCGCGGCAGCCAGAAGTTCAGATAACATTGATTTTGCGGTACCGGGATCGCCGATCAAAAGCAGACCACGATTGCCAATCAAAGTGACAATGGCACGATCCACCAGTGGATCATCACCATAGAACTTTCGCTCGATTTCAATAGAGAGATTATCTAGTGGTGCCGCCTCGCTACCCAGTAAGAAAGTGCGAACAGCGCGTGGACTCAGCTTCCAACCAGGTGGACGATGGAATGTGTCAGCATTCGCAATCGCCTGCAATTGATTGGCGAATCGGGTCTCTGGAGGCTCGCGCAATACCTGAGGTTCACCGCCGGATTGACTTTGGATAAATGACTTAGCATGTTCAGCATCGGCTGCCGAAACATCGTGTGATGGATCGCCAGAGCCGTCTGTTCCCATCTTCTTCTTGGCCATGATTTTCTGTTACCAAAGTCCTTTCTTTTCCCAGTCGGGATCGAAGCCGGAGCCTTCAGCGGCAATGTCTCGAACGTCGTTATAACACTCGCTGACGAGAATTGCTGGGACATTCTTCAGTTTCAATTTCGCTGGCATACGATAGGCGGCCTCCGCCTCGTTTTCTTTGACAGTCACGAAATACAGTGTACGCAATCCAGCAGGGACATCAGGTTCGGGGAGGTAACTCCCTGTAAATTCCAATATCGCACTAACCCTGCTCGACCAAAAGACCTTAAAGTAGTGACTGAAACTTCCACCATCTTCAGCTGGCCCGCGCTGCCAACCAAGTTTTGTCGCTTTGTTTCGAAGCAAGAAGGTCGTAAGCATGTGGCCTTGATAGGCATCAATATCTGTTTTTTCTTTGTCGATAAGGCTGAAGTCAAAGGCCCCTCGCCCAAGTTGGTCAAAAAGTTTGGGGACTTCATAGTCTTTCAAATGATTGAGCCAACCTTCACGTTGCTCGGCGGTCATCAAACTGGAATGCGCTACGGATATCACATTGCTATCGACCAACTCCATACCGTTATCGTCGACATCTGTGAATGTGCCATCTTCGAGTGGACGAAAACAGATGGCTATCTCGGGCTGATCCTTAGGAAATGTTCGCCATACAACGCGTCGACAGAGAGCGCCAGCGATAGGATGACTTGCCAAAAACGTTTTCCATTCGACAACGCCCCATGTACGCTGATTGCAAACGGCTTCGTACAACTGTTCTGCCAACAATTTAACAACATCCTTCACCGTCTTCTTCGCAGCAGTGAATTCTGCCTTCGCCACCTTTACCAATTCGGGATCGTCATCTTTCGCGGGAGCCGGAAGTGACTTGACTTCCTTTCCATCTTCACGCGAAATCACAGGTTCAAGGTCATCGTTCATGATGACATTGAATTTACGAGCCCCATAATCAAGTACCAGCGTAGCTCGTTTACCGGTCGGTTTCCCTTCTTCATCTTTTGGCTGAATAAATCCCGCGTCGGGAATCGTTCTATCGGCCAATTGCTCTTTCGTCCAACCCTTGCGGTCCGCCAGTTCTTGAACTAAGTCTGCCGCCCGCTTACGGATAGAGGCCGTGCGGAAACGATTACCGATCGAGAGGAGCACCTGTACCGCCAACGGATCTTCGATCCACCCCAGAGTCTCCAATAACGCTTTGGATTGCGCAAGTCGCTGTCCATGATGCGTGCGAATATATTTCTCGATGATGCGAACACATTGCTTGTCACCACCAGCTGACACAACCGCCAGCACTCCCTTTTCGTTGATCGCGGTATTCAAGAATCGCCCTTGCATTTCTCGATAGATTGTGTCGCGATACTCTTCTTCCGTTTCGTACATTTCTTTCAGCCATTTATTCGCATTGTATTGAGCGCTGGCTTGGGCCGTTGCCTTAGCCAAAGATTCGGCTGGGTTTGGTGACTGAGTATCGTACGAAACCCAGGCATTTAGTACAAATTTGGCCAATGCGACCGTATCATCGGTACGACACATTTGCATGGCCCGGCGGAGCAACGCGCCGCATGTGGGAAGCTTGAAGCGAATACTTTGCACAATCCATGCCCGCACGATTTCGGGCGCAACAGGTTTATCATCCTCTTTCCAACGAACTTCTGGCAGAGTCTCGAGCGGAAACCACTCCATTCCCTTGGGTAATTTGGCTTCAAGTGCCTTTTTCGCATCAAGCAATTGCTTACGACGTCCTAAGAACTCTTCGACATCACCACCGAGAACTTCGATGGCCTGCAAAAATGAACCTTTTACTGCTTCTTGTTTTTCACTTTTCAACGCCTTCTTGAGTGGCTCGATAGCCGCCGAATCTCCCAAATCAGCCAGCAATTCTGCCCCCGCTATTCGAATACCCTGTTTTCCATCCTCAATCGCCTCCAACCCTCGCTGCAAACGCCCCCGCACCTTCGAGAGAGCCCGTCTGGCTGATGTGCGGTCTGTCTTTGCTTCCCCTAAAGCAATAGCCCACAGAGCGTTTTCGATTGCCAATGGCATCACCGGAAACAAACCAGCAACGGCAATAGCATTGCGTCTTCTTTCAGGAACTCGGTATGCGTAACGATCCAACGCCAAGCCCAGTATGGATGCCTTAAGAGTATCTACCTTCTCAAAAAACAGCGGCCAAATGGCTTCATCTTCTAGGTCGAACATATATCTTTCGTACCCTAGAAAACTATTGCTAATTGCATTGATGTACCCAGAGACTTTTTCAATCGCGGCATCCATCTCACGCAAGCCGTAGGGGGAAGGTTGCTTTGCACGGTGTGCCAGAAATTTTTGGGGATGAACGCCTGCTTCCCCATGGTAATGAATTTGACCGTTGCATCGCATCCACCTCGCTATGTGAAGCAGGTGCATGTCTCTTGTGTCAAACCAATTTTCGATCGGCGGATAAATTCTTGCACGAAAATCACGATTCTTCGTTTCAAAACTGGGTGCAGTCCCCTCTAGATACCGACAGAAATCATCTATTGTTTTCGGCTCAACTAAGGTCGGAGCATCTGGTTTGGACATCCAAGTTGGCTTTTCTCTTGAGTTGTACAAACTAGTTTGTTTCTCAAAGTACTCCAGAGCCTTGGCATGCTCGCTCGCTAAGTGCTTCTCGAAAGCCTCCCGGAATCCCACTGGTAATGGAATAGGATCCGCCGGGAATTCAATGGGTGGCAATTGCACCACAATCTCTGAGGCCCCGTCGCCCACCGCGCTTTCAGATTCAATGCGGCTCACCAAACCTTCAATCGTTTGCTTCAATCTCGAACCCTTTTCGACCGAGAGAACCTCCTTCAACTCGGTAAGAACGGCAACACCATAAGTTTCTGCCAACAGCTCTGCCGCTGCAACTCTCTCGCTCGCAGCTCCCGTTTTCAATTTCTCCACCAACAAATCTCGCATAGGCTCCCGGTGTTGTGGAATGATTTGAGCACCTAGCCGTCGCGCAAACTTGCTGCTACCAAGCATGGCCGTAACGATAGCGGGCAGCAAAGCGGAAAAATTCACTTTTGAATCCAATAGCCGAGTGAGTACATTCTCGACCGACGCCGGCGAGGCTGTACTCAATGCTGTGCTACAAATACTCGCATGCTTTTCCAGAAACGCTGGTGCATCTTTTGCCCGAACCATAATTTCCCCGATCGCGCAATCTTGGTGGCTCGCATAATGAACCATCAGCGTGATCAATTTTTCAAGCTCAACCTTCGTTAAGGTCTCGGCCAGTGCTGCAACTCGCAATTCCACAGCCGCTAATCTCGAACCATGTGATTGCGCCAGAGCTACATAAACCAACACGACGGCATGAAACCACGACGGCAAATCGGAATTCTTAACGAGCTCACTTGATGTGACCGCCACCTTGACCATTGGATGAAGCATAAGCCACTCACCAAGTCTGGAGAGGTATCCGTGGGGTGCGCGTGTAACGACAAAAGGGTGAATCAGTTTGGAATTTCCGCTCCCACCGGAAATCGTCAAATGGTTGGACCGAAATTTAAAGATCGATTTACTTGGATTGGATACACTCGCACCGATATCGAGCAAGCAGCTTGGATCTTTCCCTTCCGCCAGATAATCAATCAATCTGTCTTTCAATGCACCATCGATTTCTCGATATTCTTCGAGAGCTAACTTTAGGCTGCGTTTGAGATTGAATATGTCGGTGCTTGTCAACGTGATTGAGCTTGAGTCACTCGAATTAGAAGCGTTTGTCATTAGCGATCTCCGACCTTGATCAGAACACTGGCTGAGGATACAGGACGAGCAAAGTACCACTTGAGACGAGAATAGATTACCAATTTCTTAGGCTCGAGTCTTCAGCTCTGTAGCACAGAAACTCCTAGCTGACTGATCTTCTTATTTCCGTGAAGGCAACGGGTTAACGTCAGCGATCTCGAAAAATGGCAAAACTAACGTCGCATGACAGCGAGCTTCGCATAAAGAGCAAGTTCCTGTTGATCCGGCGTAAGCGTGCCGTCCTTTACTCCCTGCACGAGAGATTTAAAGTGGATTTCATCAACCCCAAAACTGTTATCGAGGATGTTGACCTCCATAATCTGCTTTCGAAACTCTTCTTCAGGCTGAGGGAATGAAACTCTGTTATCTTGATCGGGCTTAAGCTCCAATTCTTCAGCCATCATCTTCAATCTTCCCACGACATAAACTCCGGCCATGGCAGCCTCTTCTTCACTGAGCTGCTGTGTCAGCAAATACTCTCGCATCCTTTTTCGCATACTTGCGTCGTAACCGAAGTAAACGATGGCATCAGGAGATAACATCTTCCGTATCGTTTCAAAGGCTCGCTCCCTGTCTTCTTCATCCTCTCTGGATAACTTCTGCTTATTCGGCCAGAATCTCGCAGTCATCCCCGCCTTAATCAACTCAAACTCTCGGTCGGCTTCACTCCCTAGCCCAAAACTCGCTGCGATCGAGCTGCCACTTGACGAACCAGACTTCATGTACATAAAGCCGACGACTGCCACCACTAGCAACACAAGCACAAAACCGCCACCTGCCACGCCAATCAGCACCAGCGGCAACGCGGACTTTTTCGCACGAGCCGATTTGCTTCCCGCCGCAGTAGGTTGACCGCTGCCTTGCGAAACAGGGGCGTACCCGCCACCCGCCTGTGCATAGGATCCCGGTGAATACGAGGTTGGCGCATAGGAGGCGACAGGCATACTGGCAAACTCGCCGAACGGATCCGCAGGTGCGCCGCTCGCGTTTGCGGAGAAGTCCGCGAAGGGATCAACCGTTGCAGATGTCGGCATCTCCAAGGCCATGGGAACTTCTTCAGCCAAGCTCGGAATTTGAGTCGGCTGGCTGCACTTCGGACATTTCACCACCTTCCCCGCAAACTTCTCAGGTGCGTTAATCGTGTGGCCGCTCGGACAGGTAACGGTGATGGGCATGGTTTTTCCAAAACGGAAGGGAAGGGGGAGGAGACTTGCATCGGATCCAAAGAGTGAAGAGAGTGCATAATATAATTTTTGCACTAGCACAAAGCAAGTTACAGCGATAGCAGCCTGTTGGCGGCTTACACGGGGAGCCCACGAAACAGACGAAATTCGCTAAAACAGGCCTGAAGACGTAAGTCACTTACCGTGCGATTGTTGGCGGCCTCGACTTAAAAGCCTTATACTTTGAATTACCGCAAGATTTGGCGTGCTCTCAAACTCGCCCCAACCGTGGGACTCCACATCAAAATAAATTACACTTCTCAGCGGTAACCTTCCCATGTCAGATCAAGTTTTTCATGATAACTTCGATCAACTCCATGACACTCCAAGACGTACCCTGCAAAGAATTGCTGCTACCATTTTGATCTTCGCTATCGTCTTGACGCTAGGACTCGCTTTCTTGTCAACCAATGGTTTTACCAATGGAACCATTGAAGAGGCTTCTGCCCAAGACCGCCGGACGATATCCGCAATGAGAGATGCGGGAATCCTGGTTTTTGCAAATGAGATTGAATGCACTTTGAACCCCCACATCCTGGCCCACGTCCGCTGGAACCGCCTGCAACGTGAATATTGCGTTACGAATATTGAACTGCGAAACATGGACATCGACACCATCCTCCCCTATCTGCCACGATTTGCGGGCTTGCAATCCATTTCTGCTCCCTATGAAAAGAGAACCAAACGCGACCGCATCGCAAGCAAGATACAATCGATAGAGTCACTTAAGAAAATTGAAGTCTTGCCGTTACCGCTTCAACTTCAGACACCAAAATGATGCCCGGGCAATAAGCCAACTCGGCGCTAATAATGCGTCAGAACCATAAACAATTCCCGCCAAGGCACGCCAGCTAGAAATACATCTTTTGTAGCCAGCAAGTCGTCGTTCCACTGGTACAAGGCCATATGTAGACCGGTAGGGCGGCATGACGACTACTCACTGATTGTACCTGATCAGGCGCGAGAACCTCCCGGTCAGAGCGTAAAGCGAATTTACACGGCGAGCCCAACGCAATGAACTGAGCAGTGGGCCAACGTGACCGCGAATCAAACGGAAGCACGCCTAGCCTTCGGCATACGGGCTAAACGAGAAATCACCACATCCTGCATTTATTTTTTTTCGACGCTCGTATCTCGACGATGGCCAGCGGCACGACGATACAAGCTTCGAGAAAGAAATAAGCTGCACCAAGAGTGGTCAGTGACTCGCGGTAGAATAAGCACACGCTTGTAGCCGCTATGCAATAGGCGAGATTGAGCGAACCGATGGCCAGTAGCGGCCATTTAGAAGCGGGCCAAAATCGAAGGGCGCACCAATCAAAACCAGCATATAAGATGGCCAACAAACTGAGCGCCATCAAAATAGAACGAGGAAGCCCCGTTGTCACCAACGTGGTTAACACGACACCGGTAGCGAAT
>Ga0075163_10001787_pt1 | contig 29029 bp, 22 predicted proteins | sample JI1023141ADNA_FD_71478 | JGI IMG/M metagenome (GOLD analysis project Ga0075163, IMG submission 71478) | Wastewater effluent complex algal communities from Wisconsin, to seasonally profile nutrient transformation and Carbon sequestration -... | ecosystem: Engineered > WWTP > Effluent > Algae...
GCGCGCATGCGAGGCATATGCACGGAAAGCGTACTAGCCGTATCGGGATAGTCAACGAAGCGAGGCGCTCGCGAGGTGTGTCAAAATTCCTCGCTCTTGTCTTTGCGGATGGTGGCCGCAGGCTGGGCTGCGGGAACGCTTGCCGCGGGCGTCGGAGGAACGACCGGCGCGACCGGAACGCTGGAGGTCGCAGGAGGGCGAGCGACGGTGGAGGCATTCGGAATCGCCGTGGGGGGATGGTCGGCGCGTGGCGCGTCGCCGCCACGCCGCGGCGTGGGCGCTACCGGCAGCTGATCGGGGCGAAGCGCGTCGGACGTGGTCGGAGCCGTCGGTAGCATGGGCGCCGCGGCTTTCGGCGCTTCCCCGTGCGTGGGGCGCTCCGGCGGAGGCGTGGTGCCAGCTTGGCGGCCCTCGTACACGCGAAACGCAAACGCGCCCAGGAGCGTACCGACCACCACGGTCGCTGCCACGGCTCCGAACATCACGCCGCGCGAGCGTCCGCGCCGGGAGACGCCGGGGATCGACGCGAGCGAGATGGCGTCCATGGGCGTCTCCGGTGTGGCCCACCCGCGCGCCTCCGGCGGCGTCGGTTCCCGGAGCGTGGCAGCCGCGGGGGCGTTCGCGCGGGCCTCGGGCACCTTCGACATCTCGATGCGCGGCCCGCTCTCGCGCTCGCGCTCGGTGGGCGGCGGGGTGGCTTCGAGCGCGCGGGCCAGGTGGAGGGCGAGCTCGAGCGCGGTCTGGAAGCGCGCGTCGATGAGCTTCGAGAAGGCCTTGATGAAGAACGCTTCCACCGCCGGGGAGACGTCGACGTAGGCCCGAATCGGCGTAGCGTCGAAGGTGCAGATACGGAGGAAGGTGTCTTCCAGCGTGGGCGCTTCGAAGGGCAGGGTGCCCGACAGCAGCTCGTAGGCGAGCACCGAGAGCGCCCAGACGTCGCAGCGCGCGTCCACCGGCAGCCCGCGGGCGTGCTCCGGGCTCATGTAGCTCGGGGTTCCCAGGATGATGCCCCGCTGGGTCGTGGTGTGCTTGTCGCTGGCCGGGCGCGGCCGCGTGGAGCGCGCGATGCCGAAGTCGAGGAGCTTGGTGACGAGGTTGAGGTCCTCGTCGGCGGTGAGGAAGACGTTCCCGGGTTTGAGGTCCCGGTGAAGGACACCTTCGTTGTGGGCGACGCTGAGCGCACGCGCGATCTGCACGACGATCTCCGCCGTCTCGTCGCGCGGGACGCGGCGGGTTCGCTGCAGTCGATCCTCCAGCGACTCACCGGTGAGGAGCTCCATCACCAGATAGGTGTGCCCCTGCGATTCGCCGTAGTCGGTCACCTGGGCGATGTGCCGGCTCTTGCGCGCCAGCTGCGCCGACGTCTGCGCTTCGAAGCGAAAGCGGCGGAGCGCTTCGCTGCGAAGGTCGGCCTCACTGGCGGGGAGCGAGAGCACCTTGATCGCCACGTCCTCGCCGAGCGTCTGGTGCCGAGCTTGCCACACCTCGCCCATGCCTCCGCGCCCGAGCAACTTCCGGAGCTCGTACTTCTCGGCGATGACAGCGCCTACGTCGAGCGGGGACAGCGAGTCCATGCATCGTCACGGTAGCACCCCTTCGACGACGAGCTCACGCGCTCCGCGCGTGCGTGGCGAAAATGCGCAGTCGCATTCGGCAGAACCTTGGGGGGGGCAGGACCGGGAGTTTTCCCATCGGCATCGGGCCATGTATCCTGCAATGGAACATGTCCGAGCAGCCTTCTCATCGTCGCGCGCTGGCGGAGCTGCCCACCGATCCGGAGCTCTTCGCTGCGAGCTTCGGCGAAGCGCTGCGCCACTCTCGTCAGCGCCGCGGTTGGACGCAAGCGGAGCTCGCCGAGGCCGCGGGCATATCGCCCAACTACGTGGCGCGCCTGGAGCGCGGAGAGCTCTCGCCTTCGCTGTTCGTGGCGGTGAGGCTCGCCACCGCGCTCGAGATGTCGGTCGAGGGCTTGCTGGCGAAGCCACCCGCTCCGCAGCGCTCCACCAAGCGGCGGATCTGACCCTTCGCGGTTCGGTTTCTCTCTGCGCGCGGCGCGATCACGTTGCGCGTCGCATCAAAACGTCCGTGGATGTAACCCGGACAGCGACCTGTACGTCTCCCCATCCGCATCGGGATAGTCAACGTTCTCCGATGCTTACGGCACCTCGGGTTTGCCCGCACGGTTCGAAAAAACGAACCGGCGATTGAATAAGAAAAAACGTGTGCGCAGGCAGCGGCACTCCTGCGCGACATGCCGCGCGGCTGCGACACATTTGGAGCTCTCGACAATGACACGCTTGCGCATGTGCAGACTCAGCAGTCAGAGTTACCGTCGGCTTCAAACTTTCCGTCGTGACGGTTACGACGAAAGGAGGGAAGCGCCGATAGGAGAAACTCGATGTCGCTTCGGTCTTCTCTCGTAGTGCTGTGTGTCGTTGCTACCGGTGCTGGTTGCTCCTCGGAGGCCACCACCGACGACGGTGCGGATCTGGGGACCAGTGAGGGGGCATTGTCTTGGGGAACGTTTCCGGCCGACGGCCCCACCACGGTGGACACGCCCATCGGCATCGCGCTCGACATCGAGAACGGTGTCGGCGTGCCGCTGAAGGTTCGCAAAGGCCAGCGCGTGTACATCAACCAGATGGACATGCGCGCGGCCATCGATGCGTCCAGCGACAACGGCGTCGCGGACCTCGACACCACCGGCGACTTCAAGGACGTCGACTGGCGCGGCACCAAGTTCGCCGACCAGTCGTTCGTGGGCACGCCCAACGCCGACGGCACCTGGGTGAAGCGCCGCTTCTATCGCAAAGCCAACTGGATGGACCAGCCGAGCGCGTTCGTCATCGAGCAGCTCGACGCAGCCGGCAACCCGTCCGGCCTGCCGCTCATCCCGGACACCGGCCTCGAGTACCATCGCTTCCCCACCGACAGCTTCTTCGTGCGGCGCATGCGCGCCATCCAGTGGACCTACGACTGCGCGGCGCCCCCCTCGAACGCGGCACCCAACGGCAACTGTGCCGGCGCCACCAAGTTCGGTGAAGAGGCGCTCATCGAGCTCCGCTACGCCGCGGGCCCGCAGCCCAGCGTCAAGCTGGGGCCCCGGACCACCCAATTGCGTGTTCGCTGGACGGCAAAGTGGAATAGCCCCTACACGATTCCCGTCCAGCAGGTCGAGAATCCCAACTTCGATTACGGCTTCGGTCTCGACGTGACGCCGGTGACGGCGCCGGCCGCGAACGGTACGTACTCGGCCGGTCAAGCCATCACCTTCCGGGTGACCCTCAAGGACGGCTCCGGGACGCGCCTCCACCCGGTGGGCGTGATGCCCAGCTATCAGGACTACCTCGCCGGTCTCGAGAGTGGCATCACCTACTACCGGTTCTTCCAGGAGCCGTACGCGACGTACTATCGCCGCAAGCACAAGGAGCACCACCTGCTGGTGGCGGTCTCCGGCCCGGTGCAAGACATCAAGCCCATCTACAACATCACCGATCTCAATGCCGACCTCGACCCCGTGACCGGCCAGGTGAACTCCGCGCAGCCGGTGCGCGACGGCTTCTACGGCGCGGCCCAGGAAGTTCCGCCGTTCGCCACGCTCTTCGGCGGCCCGCCCGCCTGGGGCGTCCCGGGCGTCGACACCGTGACCTTCAACGTTCCGGCCGCCGCGAAGCCCGGCACCTACCGCGTGGTCATCAAGGGTCGCCGCGAGTTCCTCGGCCAGGAGGTGCCCACCTCCAAAGTCATCAACATCCAGATCGGCACCACCCAGGTGGGCCAGCCTTCGCTCAACACCGGGCCCTGCAACAGCTGTCACACCGGCGGCAGCGCCCTCTCTCGGGTGAACCACGGTCTCGAGGATCGCTCCACCTGCTCCACCTGCCACGCGCCGCTCAGCTTCGAGCTGGAAGGGCCCATCGCGGTGCGCCTGCACTTCATCCACTCGCGGTCGAACCGCTTCGACAAGCCCCTCGACGAGTGCAAATCGTGCCACTTGAACAAGCAGGGCATCCAGCGCACGAGCAAGGCCGCCTGCCTCTCTTGCCACAAATCGTATCCGGCCTCGCACGTTGCGCAGTTCGGCCCCATCACGGACATGTACGTGGGCGGCGGTACCGAGTCGTTCCAGAACTGCACCTCCAGCTGCCACACTAACCACCCGAACAGTGGTATCTCCCACTGACCTGCACGCGGCGACCTTGAACGAGCCCTGCTGACCGCGCGAAAGCTGGCCTCGCGTGCGGCTCGCGCGCCCCGAACCACCCGTCGGCGCCCCCTTTTTCGAGCGGGCGCCGACGATGTTTTGTCGAGCACTTTCCTTCGGTCCGAAGCTCGTGCAAACTCGCGCAGCTCTACCATCTCGCTCTCCGAGAAAGGACACCCATGCCCGCCGTCCACCTTCGTTCTGCCAAGTCCGCCATCGACGAACCCAATGCGGCCGCAGAGGCTTTGCTTGGCCAGCTCGGCTCCAACATCCCCAAGTTCCTGATGCTCTTCGCGTCGCGAAACCGGGACCAGGTGGCGCTCAACCACGCGATTCGCGAGCGGCTGCCGAAGGAGACGCGGCTCGTGGGCGCCACCACCGGCGGTGAGCTGGACAACAGCGGCTACACCCAGGGCTCGGTGATGCTGGCCGGTCTCGAAGGCGACTTCGACGTGGGCATCGGCTTCGGTCGGGGCCTCTCGGTGGACGCAGCGCGCGCCGGCAGCGACGCGGTGGAGCAAGCGGCGCGCGAGCTCGGCACGCGCGTCGCGGAGCTCGACACCAAGGAGCATGCGGGCATCGTCATCGACGACGGCTACCAGATGAAGAAGGAGGAGCTCCTCCTGGGCATCCTCGAGAAGAACCAGGGGCTGGTGCTGGTGGGAGGTGGGGCCGGCGACACCGAGGTCGACCCGTTCAAGGCGTCGAGCCTCACGCACGTGGACGGCGAGGTCCTCAGCGACGGCGCGCTGGTGGTGCTGTTCCGTACGCGGGCGCCCTGGGCCGCCATGCGCTCGCACTGGTACGAGCCCACCGGCGAACGCGTCCGCGTCACCAAGGTCGACGAGACCACCCGCCGCATCCTCGAGCTCGACGGCAAGCCCGCCGCGCAACGCTACGCGGAAATCGTGGGTGTTCCGGCGGCCGAGCTCACCATGGCACACGTCCACAACCTCATGTCGAACTCGCTGGCGCTGCGGGTCGGTCGCGAGTACTTCCTCCGTGCGGTGTGGAAGAGCTTCGAGGACGACAGTCTCATGGCGTTCAACATGATGCGGGAGGACCAGGAGCTCGACGTGATGCGCCAGGGCGACATGGTCGGCGCCACCCGCCGGTTCTTCAGCGAGGAGCTCCCGCGGCGTGTGCCCAAGGCGACCGCGACCATCCTTTTCGACTGCGGCGCTCGTCGCATGGTCGCGCAGATGCAGGGCAAGCTCGACGAGCTCGGTAACACCCTGAAGCTCGCACCGCCCTGCGCTGGATACACCGTCAATTTCGAGATCTACTGCGGCTTCCAGGTGAACAGCACCCTCACCAGCCTCACCTTCGGAGCGTCCCCATGAGCACGTCACTGGAGCTCCGACTCGCGGAGCTCGAAGCGGAGAATGCGGCCCTCAAGGTCGAGCTCCAAGCCAAGAAGAACCTCGCTGCGCGCGCGCTCGCCTCGTACCAGGAGCGCGCGCTGCAGATGGAGGTCATCCGTCAACAGAACGAAGACCTGGACCGCGTCGCTCAGCAGCTCATTCTCGCCAAGAAGGAAGACGAGGAGCGTTCACGGCAGCTCGAGGAAGCGGCACGACTCAAGAGCGAGTTCCTGGCGAACTTCTCCCACGAGATCCGCACGCCGCTCAACGGCATCCTCGGCTACTGCGACCTTCTCATGCGCGAAGAGGGGTCGCGCCTCACACCCCACGGGCGCCGCGACCTCAACGTGGTGAAGAGCAACGCCAAGACCCTGCTGGCGCTCATCAACGACATCCTCGACCTCTCCAAGATCGAGGCCGGTCGCGTCGACATCCTGAAGGAGCCGTTCGAGCTGCGGCCGCTGGTGGAGGAATGCATCGCCACCGTGACCGAGGTCTTGCGCGGCAAGGACGTGGCGCTGAGCGCGCACGTGGAACCCGCCGCCGAGACGGTGGTCTCCGACTCGCTCAAGGTGAAGCAGATCCTGCTCAACCTCCTCTCGAATGCCGCCAAGTTCACCGACAGCGGGGAAATCGTGGTGGAGGCGCGCGCCGAGGGCAACGCCCTCGTGCTCTCGGTAGAGGACACGGGCCCCGGCATTCCCGAGGACGAGCAACAGCACATCTTCGACAAGTTCCGGCAGGTGGACGGCTCGAGCGCTCGCAAGGTGGGGGGGACCGGGCTCGGTCTTGCCATCGTGCGCGAGGTGAGCCACATCCTGGGGGGCGACGTCACGGTGAAGAGCTCCTTCGGCCGCGGATCGCGCTTCACGGTGCGGCTCGAGGGCGCGCTCACCGGTGAGGGCGGCGTACCGGCTACCCGCGCGCTCACGCCACGACCGGCCGGCGAATACGGCGCGGAAGACGGCGGCAAGGCCGCGACGGTGCTGGTCATCGACGACGATCCCCTCATCGTCAACCTGCTCGAGCGAGCCCTCTCCGACTCGGGCTTCCGGGTGGTGACGGCCGGCGACGGCGTCACCGGCGTGGTGATGGCGCGCAAGATTCGCCCCACCGCCATCATCCTCGACATTCACCTCCCCAAGCTCGACGGCTGGGGCGTCCTCGGCGAGCTGAAGGGCGACCCGTCGCTCTCGTCGATACCGGTGCTCATCCTGTCCATCGAGGAGGAGCGCTCGAAGGGCTTTGCCTTCGGCGCCTGCGACTACCTCCTCAAGCCGGTGGATCTCGACCACCTCGTCCTGGCGGTGCGCCGTGCGCTCGGCACCAAGACCGGCGACGTGCTGGTGGTCGACGATGACCCTTCGGCGCGAGAAATGGTGGTGCGCGGCCTGCGAGCCGCGGGCTTTCGATGCGTCGAGGCCCACGACGGGGAAGACGCCCTCCTCAAAGCCCGACTCGTGAACCCTTCGCTGCTCATCCTCGACCTCATCATGCCGCGCATGGACGGGTTCGAGGTCCTCTCGGCGTTCCGCAAGAGCTCCGAGGCGCCGGTCATCGTGCTCACCGGCAAGTCGCTGTCTCCCAAGGAAGAGAGCGATCTTCGCAACGGGCTGGCGCACGTCGTGAAGAAGGGCGGCGTGGGTATGGATCTGGTCGTCTCCCAGGCGAAGGCCCTGGTGAACGATCAACGGGCGGCCGCCCGGCGGCAGGCGCGCGTTCTCTACGTCGAGGACTCGCCGCAGAACCGCGATATCGTGCGCCGCTACTTGTACGGAACCTACGAGGTCATCGAGGCCGAGGACGGCGAGCACGGGCTCGAGCGCGCCAAGCGCGACATGCCGGACATCATCCTCATGGACCTGGGGCTCCCGCGCATCGACGGACTCGAGACGACCCGGCGCATCCGCGCGACGCCCGTCTTGTCGCACATTCCCGTCATCGCGCTCACCGCGCACGTGTCCCGGGAAGACGAAGAAAAAGCTCGCGCCGCCGGCTGCATCGACTATCTGACCAAGCCCGTGGACCGCGAGGTTCTTCTTTCGACGCTCCGGAGACATCTCAATCATGGCTGAAGTCAAGCCCAAGGTCCTGGTCGTAGACGACGATGCCCTCCAGATCGATCTGGTGGCTCGAACCCTCCGCGCGGACGGGTTCGAGGTGCAGACGTCGATTCAATCGATCGGCGTCTCCAACGTCGTTCGCACGTTCCTTCCGGACCTCGTGCTCCTCGACGTGAACATTCCGGCGCTCTCCGGCGACAAGCTGGTTGCCCTGGCGCGCAAGTACGCCAATCCGGGAACGCGCTTCATCCTCTACAGCGCGTGCGACGAGGGGAAGTTGCGGAGCCTCGCCAAGGAGAGCGAGGCCGACGGCTGGATCTCCAAGAGCGTGACGGGGGCTGCGCTCGCAGCTCGGATTCGCGCGCTCTTGCCCCGCCGCGAGCCCTGATTCGCGCCTTCGCGGCTCGAGCCGGGTGCTTTGCGGCGCACCCGGCTTTCGCTTACGAAAGCACCAGGGTGCCGTGGCCTTCGATGCGCACGAGCCCGCGATGCAGCAGCGGCGCGCTCGTGTGATGAAGCGGCGAGATGCGGAGCACCCCGCACCAGCCGAGGAGCCGGTCGCGCCTCACGTGCGCCGGCTTGGCGTACGTGATGTCGAGGGTGGTGGCCTGGCTCGCCTCGAAGAGCACCCGCCCACTCCCGGTGAACGAGCGAAACTCCATGGCGTCCGCGTCGTCGAAGAGGAGCCGGGTGGGCTCGCCCTCGGAGAGACCGAGCTGCGCCACCAGCAGGCGATCGAGCACCGCCGCCACCTCGTCGACGCGCAGGCTGACCACGCGCCCCACCGACGTGGAGAGCACCACCTCGCCGTCGCCTCCGACGTTGCAGCCGCCCCGGTGCCGCGTGAATGCGAGGTCGCCGGTCCAGGCCGCGACGCGATCGAGCCGTGCCCACAGGCGCTCGGGCTCCGCGAAAGCCGTGATGCGCATGGGCGCCGAAATGGCCTCGAGCACCGAGAGGCGAGTGGCCACTTCCCGCGGCGCTTCGTCGCTGCTCTGCAGCGGTAGCACCGCCGGGCTGGCGATCCCGGCCGGCATGCGCGTCGCGCGCTCGAGCGGTCGCGACGTCGGGCTGCGCGTGCTCTGCGTCAGGTGATCTTCCGGATCGTTGACCGGGTACTCGCCGGAGCGCCGTATCGACGTGACGTTGGGGCGTGCAGGCGCAGCCGGCGCCGCGCGCGCGCGCTCCTCGGCCGCGCCGAAGGACGGCGGCGGCAAGGGGACGATGGACACCGGGCGAGCGCCGTCGAGGGACGGTGGGAACACCGAGCGGACGATGCCGGCCTCGCGATAGGCCTCGGCGGCGCGTTCGGCCTCGCCCAGTCCCTCGTGCGCCTGGCCGAGATAGCGCCAAAGGTCCGGCGCATTTCGCTCGGCCACCAGGCGCTCGAGCTCGTTGCGCGCCTCGGCGAAGTTCTTGACGTGAAGGTGACAGATCGCCAGCTGCGTGCGCAGCTCGCGCTCCGTCGGGTAGCGATCGGCGAGCTTCTTGTAGAGGGGCGCCGCATCGGCATGATTGCCCTGGCATACGAACACCGAGGCGAGCAGGTGCAGCGCCGACGAGTCTTCCGGAAAGAGCTCCAGTGCCTCGTGGGTCAGCGCTTCCGCCGACGCGAAGTCTTCCGCGCGGAAGCAGTCGTTCGCACGCCACAACAGCGTCGCGAAACGGTCCTCCTTGTTCCTCGCAGCCTCTGCCATCGTCGATCCTTTCCTACGTTCCCTGGCCGCTGGGCTGCGCCATGGCCACCCTGGAGTATATCCGGCGCGTCCGCCGGAACAAGAGTGAGCGCGCCTGGCTTACCGCCTCTTCAGGTCGCCGTCGACCGTCGTAGCGCGCACTCTCCCCGCCCGACGCACCAAATTCGTGAGATACTTCGGCGTGGCGACGACGCGCGGCCTCGTTTCTCGTCGGTTCGAGCTGAAGCCCACGGAGTTTCGGCGTATCCGCCAGCTGATTCACGGGTGGGCCGGAATTCGCATGGACGACACCAAGGACGCACTGGTGTTCAGTCGCCTGGCGCCGCACCTGCGAAGGCTCGGTCTGGCCACGTTCTCGCAATACCTGGACGTGGTAGCCAAGGACGAGACCGAGCGGGATACCATGGTGAGCTCGCTCACGACCCATGAAACCTCGTTCTTCCGTGACGCGGACGCCTTTGCCGCATTGCGCGAGACGGTGCTGGCGGCCCTCCGGGCGCGTCGGCCCTCCACCAGCGCGCAGCCGCGTCACGTGCGGGCGTGGTGCGCCGCCGCTTCCGATGGTCAGGAGGCGTACTCGGTGGCCATGCTGCTCCACGCGGAGCTGAGCCCGGAGGCCGGCTGGACGCACGAGGTGCTCGCCACCGACATTTCGACGAAGTGCGTGCGCCACACGCAGGCCGGCGTCTACGCGTCGGCCGGCAACGTCCCCCGCGCGTTCGCCGCGCAGTACCTCGTCCCCCGGGCCGGCGGCGTCCAGGTGGGGCCGGTGCTCCACCGCATCGTCCGCGCTACCGTGCACAACCTGGTGCACGACGCCGTGCCGCCGGGGAGCCCATTCGATCTCATCCTGTGCCGCAACGCGCTCATCTACTTGTCGGCGGAGTCACGAAGCGTCGCACAAGCCAAGCTCGTGTCGGCGCTTCGGCCGGGTGGCTTTCTCCTGTTGGGGCGCGCCGAGAGCGTGGGCGGATGGGCGCATGTGCGAGCCACGCAGTTCCTGAGCCTCGGTGTGCGTCAGACCTGACCCAGGGCACCGACGCCACGCCAAATTGTCGTTTCTTCTCGCGCGCTATCGCCGTTACCATGACGCCACATGGTTCGACTCCGCCTCTACCAGCGTCTGCTCCTTGCGTCGCTCTCTCCGATCATCGTCTCGCTGTCGCTCGCCACCTGGTTCGAGGTCGGGCAGCACAAGGTCGAGGCGGATTCTGCCGCGACCCTCGAACGGTACCAGACGGCTGAGCTCTCTGCGGAGCGCCTGCGTGGGGCGCTGGCCACTTCGAGCAACGCGCTTCGCGGTTCGCTGGTGGACCCGAAAGACGTCGGGGAAGTGGAGCGCAAGCGGCAGAGCGACGACGAGGCTCGTCGCATCGCCGACACCCTGTCGCGTGCGCTGATGGGCGACGTGGAGCTCGAACGCATCGAACGCAAGGCCCACGAGGCGGCCGATGGGCGCCCCATGGTCCGCGCCGAGGACGCCATTCGCGACCATCTCGCGCGGGGCAATTCCGACGAGGCACGGCGCATCTTCGCCCGCGAGTACGCGCCGGCGCTCCGCGAGCGCGACGCGCTGCTGGTGGAGCTTGGAACCGACTTGCGGAGCTCGCGAGAGACCGCCGCGCATGGAGCGCAGGAGCGTGTGACGGCCTTGCGTCAACGCACGTGGATCGTTCGCCTGGCCGGCCTCGCCATTGCGCTCGCCATCGCGTTCGCGCTCCTGCGTCGGCTCGGGAACACCCTCTCGCAGTTCGGCGGGTACCTGGGCGAGCTCTCCAAGGGAACGGGCCAGCTCTCCCGGCGCTTCCCCGTCAAGGACGACGACGAGGTGGGCATCCTGGCGAGGCACTTCAACGACTTCCTCGACGAGCTGAGTCGCATCATCGAGGACGCGGAGAGTCGCGCCGCCGGCGTCGCCACCGCCTCGGCCCACGTCTCGGCGGCCTCCGCCGAGCTGGCGAGTGGAACCAGCGAGCAAGCTGCGTCGTCGGAGGAGGTGAGCGCGAGCATCGAGGCCATCGCCGAGAGCGTGCGCAACAACGCCGATGCCGCTCGGCACATGGAAGACTTCGCCAAGCGCAGCGTGCGCGATGCCCAGAGCTCCGGTGTGGCCGTGGACGCCACTACCGCGGCCATGCGCGCCATCGCCGACCAGATCACCGTGGTGGAGGACATCGCCCACCAGACCAACATCCTCTCCCTGAACGCCGCCATCGAAGCGGCGCGGGCTGGTGACGCCGGTCGCGGCTTCGCGGTGGTCGCCGCCGAGGTGCGCAAGCTCGCCGAGCGCAGTCGCAGCTCGGCCCGCGAGGCCAAGGCGACGGCCGCCACCAGCCTCTCCACCGCCGAGCACGCGTCGCAGCTCATTCGCGACCTCGTTCCCTGCGTGCAGAAGACCACCGACCTGGTGCACGAGGTGGCGGCGCTCTGCCAGGAGCAGCGCGAAGGCCTCTCGCAGATCTCCCGCGCCATGACCCAGGTGGATCAGGTCACCCAGCGCAATGCCGCCTCCGCCGAGGAGCTCTCCACCACGGCTACCGAGATGACTTCCCAGGCGCATGGGCTCTCGCGCCTCCTCGGTTTCTTCGGCTCACCGCGCAACACGGTGACTCCATGAGGCCCACACGAATTGCCGTTCGCCCGAACCGAAAGCGAATAACCGGCGCCGAGGGAGCCACCCTCCGCGCTTCGAAAGGGGGGTCACCATGAGCAACCTGAAGCTTCTCGTCATCGACGATTCACGCCTCATCCATGCGCTGTTCGGCACGATCTTCGCGCCCAAGCGTCGGGAAATCGACCTCCGCTTCGCCTTTCATGGGCGCGAGGCGATGGCACTCTTGGAGCTGCACGGGGAGCCGGATATCATCTTCCTGGACGTGAACATGGGCATCATGAGCGGCATCGAGTTCCTCACCGCGGTGGCGCCCACCAAGCTTGCTGAGCGGGTACCCATCATCGTGGTGTCCACCGAAGACACCGAAGAGGACGTCGCTCGCGCCCGGGATCTCGGCGCCCGCGACTACGTGAGGAAACCGTTCACGCCCCGGGACATCGTGCTCGCGCTCGAGCGCCACGTCTCTTGGCCGCAGAAGGTGGGTGGAGCATGAACATGCGTTCGGAGTTTCCCATCAACCCCATGCGGGAGGCGCTCTTGCGAGCCGCCCACTCGGAGAAGCCCGAGGCTCGGAACCAGGCGCTCAAGCACCTGGCGGAGCTCGACGACCCGGATGCGCTCGCCGAGCTGCTCGCGGATCACGAGCGGGCCGACCGACGGAACGCGGCCATGGAAGCCCTGGCGGTGGCCGGTGCGCGCGCCGTGCCTTCGCTGCTGCGTCTGCTCTCGTCGCGAGACGAAGAAGTCGTGATGTTCGCGCTCCAGGTGCTCGGCAACACCTCGGAGCTGGGGGTCGCCGAGCACCTCATCCCGTTCCTCGAGCACAGCGATGCCAACGTGGTGCACGCGGCCATCGAGAGCCTGGGAAAGCTCCGGGCTACCCAGAGCGTACCGGCGCTGGTGGCCTCGCTCGGGCGTGACCCGTTCCGCGCCTTCGCGGCGGTGTACTCGCTCGGGCACATCGGCGGCGAAACCACCGTTCGCTCGCTGATTCCACTCCTCGCCGACTCGTTCCTGCGCGATCCGGCGGCGCAGGCGCTGGCGCGCATCGCCACGCCCCACGCCGCCTCGGCGCTCCTCTCGGGTTTCGTAACGGCAGCCGACGAGGGTGAGGCCATCTGGGCCAGCGACGTGCTCACCGCCGCCGCCGATGCCCTCGAGCTCGCCTCGGTGGTGCCCGGCCACGAAGCGGTGTTCCAGCGATGCCAGCGCGACCCTCAGGTGCAAAAGGCGCTCGGCAACGCGCTCACCGGCGACATTTCGTCGAAGAGCCGCGACGAGCTCCTGGCGCCGGCGCGCGTCGTCCTCGCCCTGCACATGGACTCTCTCTACGAGGCGGCCCTGCAGATCGCCCGCAACCCGCAGCTGCACGCGGGCCTCCTCGCCGCGGCCATTCGCGTGGGACCGGCCTTGCTCGGCATCGTCACGGATATGCTCGGGCGCGAGCAGCCGGCGCCGGTGGTGGGCTTCCTGGCCGATCTCGCCGGCGCGCTCCGCTTCGCCTCCGTGGCCGAGCGTCTGGTGGAGCTCGCGGAGTCCGCCTCCGAGGGCGTCCAGGTGCGCGCGCTGCAGGCGCTCGCGCGTCTCCCGCTGGGCGCACTGGAAGGCGAGGTGCGGCTCGCCCCGCTGCTCGGCCACGGTTCGCCGTTGGTTCGCGCCAGCGTGGTGGAGGTCCTGGCGCAGCTCCCCGGACCCCGGGTGGCCGACGCGGTGCTCTCCATCGGCCGCTCCGAGGACGGGCTCGACTCGCTGTTCGACCTCGCGCGGAAGAACCCCGACGAGCGATACCGCAACGTGCTCTACCATCACCTCTCGCACCCGGTGGCGCGCATCCGCGTCGCGGTGGCGGCGGCCCTCGGGTCGTATCGCTCGGAGCAAACCGCGCGGAGCTTGTTCGGCCTGCTCAAGGACGGCGACGCTGCGGTACGCGCCGCAGCGCTGGGGTCCCTCGGTAGCTGGGGCGACTCGCTCTCCAACGGCGCGCTCCTGGCGCACGCTTCGTCCATGCGGCCGCTCGATCGCGACGTGGCCGACGCGCTGGCCCGGGGGCGACGCACCGTGCCGGCGGCGGCGGTGGCGGAGCTCGACCCCACCAGCGCCATGCACTTGCTCCGCGCCTTCCGCGAGCCACTCGCCGAGCTCCGGCTGGTGGAGGAGCTCCGTGAGGAGTCGCCGCAGGCCCGCGCCGAGGCGGTCTCGGCGCTCCTCTCGTTCGGCTCGCCGCATGGCGTTCGCTTGGCGCTCCGGCTCCGTCGCGACGCCAGCGCACTCGTGCGGCGCACCGTCGCGCAACATGCGCCGCTCGACCCGGCGGGGCTGGAGGCGCTTCGCGATCTCGCTACCGACGAGCTGGCCGAGGTGCGCGACACCGCGCAGGCGAACCTCGCGGGCCACTCATGACCGAGGGACGACCCCAGGTCTTGCTGGTGGACGACGCCCGCACAATCCTCGAGCTGGAGCGCTCGATCCTGGAGCCCGCCGGCTATGCGCTCACGCTCGCCGGGAGCGCCGAGGAAGCCCGCCAGCTCCTCGAACATCTCGACCCGAAGGTGGTCGTTCTCGATGTGATGATGCCCGGCATCAGCGGCATCGAGTTCTGCCAGGAGCTTCGGGCCACCGCCCGCTTCGCCCGCGTGGCCATCATCATGGTGACCAGCCAGACCGAAGAAGAGTCGGTGGAAGCCGCGTACCTTGCAGGATGCACCGATTACCTCACCAAGCCCATCGAGCGGGCCGAGCTGCTCGCGAAGGTGGCCCAGTACGCGCGCGGACCAGAGACACGAGGCGCCGGGTGATTCGTCGACATTTCGTGCATGCGGGAGAGGTCTTCGTTTCGTCGGAAGACATCGTGATCTCCACCATCCTCGGGCCGTGCGTCGCGGTGTCGGTCTACGACCGCGAAGCGGGCCTGGCCGGGCTCACCCATTTTGCGTTGCCAAGGCCCACCGAGAACCCGGAGAACCTCCTGCGCTACGGCGCGTTCGCGGTGCCCGCGCTCCTGCGCGAGATGATTCGTGCGGGCGCGGTGCTGGCGCGTTTCGAGACGCGCATCTTCGGAGGAGCGTCCATTCACGGCATCACACCGGAGCCCACCATCGGTACCCGCAACGTCGCCATCGCCGAGGAGGAGCTGGCCAAGATGCACCTTGCCCCGCGCGAGCGGCACGTGCTCGGCACCCGCCCGCGCAAGGTCACCTTCGAGATCAAGACCGGCATCGCCAGCGCGGTCTTCGTGGGTGCGGGGTCTTGAGCTTCTCGCAAGACCCGGAGCTCCTTCGCATCTTTCGCGACGAGTCGGAGGAGCTCCTCGGCAACATGTCGCGTATCGTCGCGCAGATGGCGCGCGAGGGTGGAGGCCAGGAAGAGATCAACGAGCTCTTCCGGGTCGCCCATACCCTCAAGGGCAACGCGTTGGCCATGGGCCTCACTGCCATCGGCGATATGGCTCACGCCACCGAGGGGGTGCTGGCGGCACTCCGCAAGGGCTCCCTGAAGCTCACGCCGGCGGTGGTGGGCGTGCTGGAGGCCAGCGCGCTCGCGCTCCGCGATCTCCACGGCCAGGAAGTGGTGACCAGCACCAGCGAGCTCGCCGGCGGCATCGACGGCCCCACCCAGGTCACGGTGCGCGTGGAGATCAAACGCCTCGACACCATCCTGCGCGACGTCGAGGACGTCACGGTGTCGCTCGCGCGGATGCAGGAGCGAGCTCGGCTCCTCGCGGAAGGGGGCATGCGCGGCCCCGCGGGCCTCGACGAGCTGGTGCTCGACCTGGAAGTGGACTGGCGGCGGCTCGACGGAATCCACGCCGCGCTCCTGGAGACCCGTCTCGTCCGCTTCGGAACGCTGGGGCCGGCGCTCGCCAACGTGGTGGCCGACGCGGCCGATCTCCAGGGAGTCGAAGTCCGATTCCAGCTCATGGACGGCGAGGTTCGCATGGACGCGCACACCGTGGAGACCCTGCGCGAACCGCTCTCGCACCTGCTCCGCAACGCCATCGCGCACGGCGTGGAGCCGCCCGACCAGCGTGAGGCCGCGGGCAAGTCGCCGTTCGGCATGATCCGCGTCTCCGCCCGGCAGACCATCTCGGCGCTGTCGGTCACCGTGGAGGACGACGGCCGGGGTCTCGACCCCACCTCTATTCTCCGCTCGCTCCGAGCCCGAGGGCTCATCGACGAGGCGGTGAACCCCACCGACGAAGAGCTGTTCGAGCTGCTGTTCCGCGCGGGCTTCTCCACCCGCGCCGCTGCCGATCGCCTGGCGGGCCGCGGGGTGGGGCTCGATGTGGTGAAGAAGACCGTCACCGCCGTGGGCGGCTCCGCCAAGATTCGCCCGCGCCATCCCTGCGGAGCCACCGTGGAGCTCATGATTCCCCCGGCGGTCGCCGCATTTCGCACGTTCGCGGTTTCGGCCTTCGACACCGTCCTGCTGTTCCCCGAGGCGGCCGTCACCGCGTGCGTCGCCGACGGCGGCGAGGCGAGCTACGTCCGCGTGGAAGGCGAGGCGGTGCCGCGGGTCGACCTTCGCATCCTGGTTGCCGGCGCTCCCGGACGAGGCCTCGTCGCGGCAAGCGCGCTCCCGCGGGAGTGGCCGCTGGCGGTGGTGCTGGCGACGCCGGGGGCGCCCCGTTTCGCCATTCCCTGCGACGAGGTTTTCGGATCCATGTACGGCGTGGTGCGGCCGCTCGCGCCCGCCATCCGCGAGTCCACCGACGTGGTCGCCGGCACTGCCGTGTGGCGCGACGGTCGCATCGCCCTCTTGCTCGACCCGGATCGCTGCTGGAAGAGTGCACAGGTGGTCTCGTCATGACGCTCCCGTATCTGCGCTTCCGCATGGGGCCACAGCGCTACGCCTTGCCGCTCTCACGGGTGCGCGAGCTCATCGAGTACCACCAGCCGGCGTTGCTGCCGGGGGCCCCTCGCGTGCTCCGTGGGCTCATCAACGTGCGCGGCGAGCCCTTGCCACTGGTCGATCTGGCGTGGCGCCTGGGCATGACGCTGGTCACCGAGGTGCGCAAGCGTCCGGTCCTCCTGCTCGAGGCCATGTGGCACCGAGGGCCGGTGTGCTTCGGTGCCGATTGCGACGACGTCGACGGGCTCATCGAGCTGGACGAATCGCAGCTGTCGCCGCCCAGTCCCTTCGCCAAGGTTCCGCCGCCGGAGTTCGTGAAAGGGGTTCTGGCGGAGGACGACGAGATCACCCTGGTGCTCGACGTGGAGCGCATCCTCTCCGAGGACGATCTGCTCGCGACCGCGCTCACCGGCGAGGCCGCGCCGGAGAGCTGATCGCCCGGACGTGCTTCAGAGGTGGAGCGCGCGCGCCACGGCGGCGATGACGCGGTCGCATTCCTCTTCGGTGACGCACGGGTGCGGCCCCATCCGGAGGCCGGCGTTGGGCCGCGAATCGAGGTCGATGCCCTGGGTCTCCAGCGCGTCGACCACGCGGCCGGCGTCGGGAATGTCCAGGCACACCATGCCGCCGCGCCGCTCCGGCTCCAGCGGCGTGCGAAGCTTCAGCCCCAGATCGCGGGCGCCCGCCAAGAGGCGCCCGGTGAGCAAGAGGCTCCGGGCCCGTAGCGCCGAGGTTCCCATCTCCAGCACCCAGCTCGTCCCACCACGTGCGGTATACACGGGCTCCATCGCAGGGGTCCCTTGCTGGAAGCGGAGCGCCCCGGGGGCCGGTTCGAACTTCTCACCGAAGCCGAGCAACTGTGCGTTACCGATCCATCCCGGGTAGACCGGCCTCAAGCGTTCGGAGAGCGTCGGCTCCAGGTACGCAAAGGCCAGGCCCATGCCGCCGCCCCCCAGCCACTTGTGGGTGCCACCCACCACCATATCGGCCCCCATGGCTCGCACGTCGATGGGAACGATACCCACCGCTTGATAGGCATCGACGATCACCAGCGCCCCCACCTCGCGCGCGCGCGCGACCACCGGGGCAACGTCCAGAAGCGCCCCGGTGCGGGGCGACACCAGCGAGAGTGCGACCACCGCGGTGCGTTCGTCGATGGCGTCGAGGAACGCACCGTCGCCGCCGCCCACGCCGTGCGCGTCCACTTGCACCGGCGCGAACCCGCGGGCTTCCTGGGCGAGCCACAGGAAGCGGGAAGAATGGAAGTCACCGGTGGAGAGAACGACGCGGTTTCGCGCCGGCTCGGGCGCCAGCGCGGCCGCCACCGCAGCCTGGGCCGCGGTGGCGCTGTCGCGCAGCATCACCGAGCCCGCAGGCGCGTTGAGTAGCTGCTCGAACTGACCGCGCAGGGCGTCGAGCCGCTCCACCCACTCGTCGATGACCCGGTTGCGGAGGAAGAGCGAGCGACGGTACGCGTCGAGATCGTCCAGGGTCTCGCGCGGGAAGGGCCCCATGCACTGGCACGCGAGGAACGTGCGCTCGTCGAGCACCGGGAAGCGCTTGCGCTCCACCTCGAAGTCGACGTCGCGCCTCCCTGTCGCGTTGCCTGTCGCGTTGCCTGTCGCGTTGCCTGTCGCGTTGCCTGTCGCGTTGCCTGTCGCGTTTCCTGGCGCGCTCACTGGCCCACCACCTGCGCGAGGGCATCGAAGAATCGATACCCCGCCACCCCGAGCTCGCGGGCGCCGCGGGCCGCCGCGGCGGCCTTTCGTCCGGCGGGGACGATGCCGGCCAGCTCCACCGACTCGTTCACGTGGGCCACCTCGAGGACCTCGTGCAGGTCGAGCCACTCCATCACCGAAGCGGGGAGGGCGGCCGCGCGGCGGAACTGGCCGCCCATGAACGCGTCGATCTGCTGCCCGTACACCTCCATGATGAGCGCGGCACCCAGGCCCTCGTAGGGGTCTCGATGGAGGTACAGCTCCTCCAGCTTCTGGCCGAGGGCGACGCCCGGCGCCAGCATTCCCTCGTGAAACCCGGCGGGCGCGTGTGCGTCGAGGCCACTCACGAGACGATCGAACAAGAGGCTGTGGGCGCGTGACGGATCACCGTCTCCCAGCTCGTCGTTCAGCTGCTTGGCGAGGATGGTACGCACTTCGGTCTCGTCGACCCGCGCCACCACGTGCGCGAGACGCCGGGCGAACTCCTGGGTGATGGCGGTGCGGAAGTTGCGCAGCAGCAGGGTGAGCGCCGTGAGATCGACCTCTGCGCGCGCCATCCGCCGGAGGAAGGGGTGGCTCGTGATGGGCCAGTCGTGCTGGTACTCCCGCACCACTGCGATGGGGTCCTCCTCGCGTTGGGCCGGCGCCGGAAGGGGGGCCGTGGCGGGGCCGGGCGGCGCCACCGCGTAGAGCTCGGGCGAGAGATAGACGTTCAACTTGTGGCCCTTGGCTTCCATCCCGAGCGAGGCGTAGGAGTGCAGGCCCACTCCCTGGGAGAGTGCGCGCCGCGCGAACGTGGCGATGGTGCGGCGATAGGGCTCGCCGTCGACCTCGAGCTGCTCCAGCACCGCCGCGATGCGCTTGCTCGCTTCTTGATCGTCTCCCGCGAAGGCGCGAACCGGAAAGTGTATGGTGCAAGCATCTGGCGCGCCTTGCCCGGTGAAGGAAAGGCAGGTGCCGACGTCCTTGGCGCCTGCGTACACCCCCTCGGCGCCGGAGATGGTCTTGAGGAAGGTGCGCGCGGCACGCTCGTCGCCGTGCTTGGCTTGCTTCACCACGTGCGCCAGATCGTCGGCGCTGGCGTGGTCGTGGAACAGGTACACCTTCACCCGAGCTGCCGCCGAGCTCTCCAGGTCGAGCGACACGAAGCGGAGCACGTCGCGCTGCGGCCCCCGTCGTGCCGCCTCGGCAACATGAGCGAAAGACTCCTGCATGCCCAGGCGCTCCAGCATCGTCTGCACCAGGCTCGGCGCCTCACCTGGGCCGCGAACCTGCGGGTTGAGGTACACCTTGAAGCGCGGCGGCGCCCCGGGCGATATCGTCGCCGCGAACCAGATCACGAACGGTCCGCGCGGATCGTCGGGCATGAACAGGTCTTGCACCAGCTCCAGGCGATGCAGATCGACGCCGGGCCGCGAGGCGATGAGCTCCTTGACGCGCTCGCCCGCGGAGGCCGTCCCGAGCAGCGTCGCGTCGTCGCTCCAGGGCTCGGCGAGTATTCTCAGCTCGGGCTTCTTCTTGCCCGAAACGACGATGGAGAACTCGAACGGCGTGTGATCGTCGGTGACGTACGACGGGAAACCGTCCGGCAGGCGCGCTTCGCCCACCAGCTCGTCGAACACGCGGTGCATGTCGGCGCTGGCCCGGTCGCCGAAGATGGCCTCCGAGAGCGTGTCCAGTTGCTGGTGGCCTCCGCTCGGATCGAGGCGGCGTGCGGTGTTCCCTGTGCTCATGGTACTTCTCCAGGACTCGGACCGCCGGCGGCTCCCCGGCGCTCCACGCTATCGCCGCCACGGACCTCTCCGTACGCGGTGGCGCCCACTCCCACCCGGAGCTCGCCGGGCTCCGATGCGCGAGGCTCCGCAACGCGAAGAGCTCACCCACCAGACCATTGAGGCTAGCCAGCTGAGCTGTTGATGCAATGCTTCACGGCGAAAATCGTGCGTGCCTACGCACGAGGCAGCCGTTCAGTCGTGGCGCGCTTGCGGCGGCAAACCGCGAGCACACACACTGCTACCGCCGCGAAAATCCCGCCGGCTCCGGAAGCGCCCTTCCGCTCGGGCCCGGCCGCGCTGCACCCGCCGCCGGAACCATCGCCGCCTCCGTTTCCGCCGCCGCCGCTGCTGCTGCTGCTGCTGGCGCCCGGTGCCTGCCAGCGGAGCGTGAACGCAGCGTCGGACTTCTTGGCGGAGACGCCGGTGACGATGACGATGCCTTCGCCTTCCAACGTGGCCGGCAGCGCCTTGGCCCGGCCGACATCGGCCACCCCGCCGGTGAGCGGCAGCAAGATTCCTCGGTTCCGCGCGGGGTCGGTGTCGAGGAGGTACTCGGTGGGCTTGGATGCCTGTGTATGATACATGTGATACGAAAAGCCCGCGGTGAGGTCGTCGACCTTGTCGCCCTCCGGGAGCTCGCCGATGGCGAGCTTGGGGTACTTGGCGGCGTTCTTGAAGCCGCCGGTGCCCGCGCGGCTCCCGGTCGCCGCGTTCCACGCGAGGAAGAGCGGGAAGGCGTCGCCCGTCGAGGACCCGAGCTTCGGCAGCACCAGCTCGGCTGCGGCCATCGCCGTCTCTTTCCGCGAGCCCAGCTCCTCCATCATGGTGCGCACGGCGTCCTTCCCGAAGTGCTCGTCGAGGAACACCGGCCACACGGCGGCGCCGTAGAGGAAGCCGACCGCAGCGCCGCCCGGCGGCGAGTCGATGGAGCGGCCCACCTCCTTGAAGAAGTCGGGGAGCAGGCGCTCCAGATCGCCGATCTCGGGGCTGACGGTCTTGGCCGCCCACTGCGCGGAACCTTCGAGCCAGAAGCCGTCCATCTCGGCATTGTATGCGCTCTGCACCGAGTGGAAGAGCTCGTGCACCAGCACCGTACGCACGCCTTCGGCGTACGACGCGTAGCGCTGATCCAGGCGCGCCTCGGCCATGATGAAGGTGGGGCAGGTGGACACCGCGCCCGGCTTGCACTGCTCGTGCACCGTCTGCCCGTCGGCCGACTGGAAGCGCAAGAGGTAGACGTCGATCTTGTCGTCGCCGCCATTGGTGACGCACGCCGGGTGCCCGCCGTCGCCCAGCGGCGCACGAAAGCCCATCTCCAGGTACTTGGCGTACGCGGACTCGGTGGTGTCGCCGGCGACTGCCACGTCGTCGGGCACCAGGTCGGCGCGCGCCGACTGCGGCCTTACCGCATTGGTCCCGTCGATCGTGTACCATACACGGATGTGCGCGGTGGCGTAGGACTTCACCTCGGAGGCGCCGTAGCTGTAGCCGGCGAATCCGCTCGGGTCGGTGGGGCGCCGCGTGGAGCAGTCCTCCGCGGCTGCGCGACCGGCATACGCGGTGGCGCCGGCGAAGGCGCAAAGACCAAGGAGCGCTGTGGCTTTCGAGATGCGCATCGGCAAAGTCTACGCCGAACGCCGGACCTTGCGGATAAATTGAACTTGACTTTCATTATCATAATGCGACAGTGCAGCGGTGGGACGGGCTCCGACACGCGTGCGAGCGACTTCGGGTTACGATGCCGTCCTGGTGTCTCCGCGTCTTCGCTTTTTCCTCTTCGTGACCGCCTTGTCCGCGGGGGCGCACGCACAGGAGGCGAAGCCGAAGACGCCGGAGCCGGAGCAGATCGTCGTGACCGGCACGCGGACCCCGGAGCGCGCGCAAAAATCCACGGTGAAGACCGACGTGGTCACCCGCGACGAGGCGGAGCGGCGGGGCGCCACCAACGTGGCCGAGGCCCTGCAGTCGCAGCCGGGAGTGCAGGTGAACCCGGGCGCCTACGGCTACCTGGGCGGCGTGAGCGCCATCCAGATCCAGGGCTTCGACCGCGATCGCGTGCTGGTGCTCGAAGACGGGGAGCGCATCGTCGGCGACATCGGCGGCGCCATCGACCTCTCGAGCATCTCCACCGCCGACCTCTCACGCATCGAGATCGTCACCGGCCCCACCAGCTCGCTCTACGGGACCAGCGCCATCGGCGGCGTGGTGAACATCCTTACGGCGCCCCCTGCGTACATGGGCCCGTCCGGGCGATTCCGTGGGGAGTACCGCAGCTACAATGGCGTCGTGGCCCAGGGCAACGGCGCGTACCGCGGCAAGCAAGCGTGGGTCACCCTCGACGGCAACTTCACCCGGCAAGACGGACTCGCCCGCAAGCCCGACCTCCCGGATCTCACGGTGCCCGAGCAGATGCGCAGCCTCATCGGCCTGCGCGCCGGAACCAAGCTCGGCAAGAAGATCGATCTGCGGATCCGCGCGCGGTGGATTCGCGATCGCGCCGACGGCCTGGAGACGCAGCCGGTGCCGGGCCTCGGACGCTTCGTCATCGATCTGCCCGAGGAGACCAACCGCTTCACGCTTCACGCCATCGAGACGGTGGACTTCGGGAAGGGCTCCCAGCTGCGGCTCACCCTCGGTCGCCAGTGGACCGAGAACGACACCCGCAAAGACCGTCGCGATTCGCCGGTGGACGAGATTCGCAATCGCCACCACGGCATGCAGAGCGGGGAAGGGGCGCTCACCCTGGCCGACGGCGCGCGCACCTGGGTCATCGGCACGCGCTTCGAGGTGGAGCACTTCTCGCAGGAGCTGACCAAGACCGAGTCGCTCGCCGAGGGGCTCCGCACCAGCAAGGTCACCGAAGTGGCCCCCCAGGTGCTCGGCACCGGCGCCGGCTACGGCCAGCTCTCCTGGAAGTTCGGGGAGCGGCTGACCATCCTCGCCGGAGTCCGCGCCGAGGGCCACTCGCGCTACGGCGGCGCGCTAACCCCCCGCTTCGCGGTCGCCGCCCGGCCCTGGTCCTGGTTGGGGCTCCGGGCTTCCGCCGGTCGAGGCTTCCGGGCACCCAGCGCCAAGGAGCTGGGCTTCGTCTTCGACCACTCCTTCTATGGCTACCGCATCGTGGGCAACCCGGCCCTCGCGCCGGAGCAGTCGTGGGGGCTCAACGCCGACGCGACGCTCTTCGGCCAGAGCGGCACCTCGGTGCGGGTGGGCGGCTTCTTCAACTGGGTATCGGACCTCATCGACGTCGACACCGCGGCCGGAAACGTCTCCGGATCGGTTGCGCAGTACACCTATAAGAACTACGGCAAGGCGCGCACCGCCGGCTTCACCGTCGACGCCACCACCCAGGTGGCCAAGCGCTTCTACGCCGACGCCGGCTACGCGTACCTCTTCACCCGCGACGACGACAACGAGCGACCGCTGGGTGGGAGACCGCCGCACACCGTGACGACCTCGCTCCGCGGCGAGCTGCCGCACGGCTTCGAGGTCTACTTTCGCTACCGCGTCGTGAGCGACGCCTTCGTGGACGAGACCCACCGCGCGCCGGGGTTCATGACCGCCGACGTCCGGGCCTCCAAAGCGCTTTGGCCACGTGCGCAAGCGTACGTCGGCGTGCAGAATATCTTCGACATCAAGCAAGAGCCCGGCCGAGTGGGGGATTTTCGATCGCCCCTCGGCCGCATCGTGTACATCGGCCTGCGGGCCGAGCTTCCTTCGGAGGATCCATGACTCGCATCGCCAAGAGCGCTTCCCTCACCATCCTGGCCGTGCTCCTCCCGCTGGCGGCGGTGCCGGTGGCCTGCTCCGATAGCGCGACCGTGAAGCCCGACGGAGGGGCGGGCGGCTCCGACGCCGGGCCCGACGTGAACCCCTTCGAAGGGAGGCCCGCGCTGCGGGTACCGGTGCCGCAGGATGGCACGCCCGTGTACGTGTCGCTCGCGACCCCCGAGGTGACGACGCTCACCGCCGACGCGGCGAAGACCTCCAAGGCCTGGGACATCCAGTTCACCGGCTACGATCTGTTCACCAATAGCGGCCCGTCCGGCCCTGGCGCTTCGCAAGCGTTCGGTCCCTTCGACCCCATCGTCTTCATCGACGACATCGCGCCCGAGGCTCCGTTCATCACGCCCGACAAGGCCGGCGGCGCCTTTCTCACCTGGTACAAGTACGAGGGCGCACCGGTCCACGCGCTGTGGAGCCGGCTCCACGTGTTCGGCGTGAAGGACGGAAACCGCCTGTGGAAGGTGCAGATCCTCGGCTACTACGGCGAACGCTCCGGGGCGCCGGTGGCTGCACTCTACAAGATTCGCTACGCCGAGGTGCTCGACGGAAGCCTGGGCCCCACCCAGGAGGCCGACCTCCTCGACGGAACCGCCGGCGGCCCCACCGGCACCGACACCTCGCCGAGCGAGTGCATCGACCTGGGTAGCGGCGCGCGAACCATGCTCTCGCCGGCCGACGCCCGAACGTCGAGCGCGTGGCACATGTGCTTTCGTCGGCAGAACATCAGCGTCAACGGGGGAACCGGCGGACCGCGCAGCGTGACTGCGGTGGACCTCGACGCCATCAAGATTCCCGACGAGAGCGTGGACCAGGTGAAGGCGCGCACGCCGGAGGGCGAGAAGGCGGCCTTCGACGCGGTGACCAAGGCGAGCTTCGCCACCGCCCAGTTCCGCGCCGACGGCGTGGTGAGCGCGTTCACGAATCTCTGGCTCGAGAAGGACGGCCGGACCCCGCGCTACTCGGCGTGGCTGGTGTACGGCGCCGACGGCAAGAAGAAGTACGTCATCGCCTTCCAGAAGTTCGAAGGCCAAACCGACAAGTCGCCCGGGACCGTGCTCCTGGTCGTCAAGCCCATGAAATGAGGCGCACCATGAAATCTGCATTTATCCTCGTTGCTTCGCTCCTCGCCGCGGGTTGCTCCAGCACCAGCAGCAGCACCCCCCAGGACTCCGGCGCCGCGCCCGCCGACGCCGGCAAAGAAGCCGCCGCCGTCACCTGCACCTCGGCCCGCGATCAGCTGCTCAAGCCCATCGCACAGGTCTCCACCGGCGCCGTGACGGTCATCAAGACCGAGGGAGACGTTCGCACCTTCTACATCGACGCCAGCGCCGGCGGCCCCACCGGCGCCACCACCAAGCCGCGCGTGTACCTGAACCTCGACACCGGCGCGCGGGTCGACATCGACGACGTGAGCGCCGAGACCTCCACCGACTGGGACCTGGCGTTCAAGCGCTCGGTGGTCTTCTCCAACGGCGGCGACGCGGGCCCCGGCGCGGGCGGCGCCGGCTTCGTGAAGAAGGACTTCGCCGCCGTGAGTGCCGCCGACGAGGCCGCTGCGTCGGTCGGCGTTGAGAACTTCTTGAACGACGACTGCGAGCCCCAGCTCGATCGCATCAACAACCCGCTCACCGCCTTCGGCGAATGGTACGACTACGACACCGCGACCAACGTGCTCACCCCGGCGGCGCGCGTGTACGTGGTGAAGAGCGCCGCAGGCAAGCTCTACAAATTGCAGTTCCTCAGCTTCTACGCGAACCCCGACGGCTCCACCGGCTCCACCGGTGGCCGCTTCACCCTCAAGGTTGCTCCGCTTTGAACGCTCGTCATCTATCGCTCGCACCTGCTCTCGTTCTCACCGTCTTCGCCCTCGCCTCCTGCGACGATCCGCCGCCGCCCAAGACGCCCACCAACGTCGCGGTGACGCCAGCGACCGCGCCTCCGCCGGTGCCGGGCGAGGTGCACTTCAAGAACGTCCGGCAGCTCACCTTCGGCGGCGAGAACGCCGAGGCCTACTGGTCCTTCGACGGTGGCCAGCTCATCATGCAGCGGCGCACCGACGACGTGGGCTGCGATCGCATCTACCGCATGCCCCTCTCCCCTCCCTTCGACGCGAGCAAGCCGGTACCGCAAACCACCCTTGGCAACGAGGGTCGCACCCTCGGCCTCGCCCCGCCCCAGCTCATCCCCGTCTCCAGCGGCAAGGGTGCCACCACGTGCTCGTATTTCTTGCCGGGCAACGAAGAGGTCATCTACGCCTCCACGCACCTCGGCGGCGACGCGTGTCCGCCCAAGCCCGACCACAGCCTCGGCTACGTGTGGGCCCTCTACGACACCTACGACATCTTCAAGGCCAAGGCCGACGGCAGCGGCCTCACTCGCCTCACCGACACCAAGGGTTACGACGCCGAGGCCACGGTGTGCTCGAAGGACGGGTCGATCATCTTCACATCGACGCGGGACGGCGACATCGACCTGTACCGCATGGACAAGGACGGCAAGAACGTCAAGCGCCTCACCAGCACACCGGGCTACGACGGTGGCGCTTTCTTCAGTGCAGACTGCAGCAAGATCGTGTGGCGCGCCTCGCGCCCCAAGCCGGGCCCCGAGCTCGACGACTTCAAGAAGCTCCTGGGACAGGGGCTGGTGCGGCCGAGCAAGCTAGAGCTCTACGTGGCCAACGCCGACGGCTCCGAGCCGGTGCAGCTCACGTATCTCAACGCCGCGTCCTTCGCGCCGTTCTGGCACCCCTCGCAGAAGCGCATTCTCTTCTCGTCCAACTACGGCGACCCCAAGGGGCGCGAGTTCGACATCTGGGCGGTGAACGTCGACGGCACCAACCTCGAGCGCATCACGCACGCCAAGGGCTTCGACGGCTTCCCCATGTTCTCGCCCGACGGCAAGCAGCTGGTGTTCGCCTCGAACCGCGCCACCCCCGAGGGCAAGCACGACACCAACGTGTTCCTCGCCGACTGGGACGAAGCCACGCCGGTCGCCACCGATTCGGCTGCCGACCGCGTGGGCAAGGACATCGCCTGGCTGGCCGACCCGGCGCGTGAAGGCCGCGGCATCGGCACCAAGGGCCTGGAAGCCTCCGGCGCGTACATCGAGGAGCGCTTCAAGGCGCTCGGCCTCACGCCGGGCGTGGACGGCGGCTACCGCGACTCGCTCTCGGTCGCCACCGCGCTCAAGGTGAAGGAAGGCAGCACCGTCACCCTCGACGGCAAGCCGGTCGCCGCCGCCGACATGGCCATCGCCGGCTTCTCCCCTCGGGCTTCCAAGGTGAAGGCCCAGGTGGTCTTCGCCGACTTCGGCGTGGTCGCCAAGGAGCTCTCGGTGGACGAGTACGGCAAGAAGAACGTCAAGGGCAAGGCGGTGCTGGTGCGCCGCTTCGTGCCCGCCGGCGCGCCCTTCGACAAGCCCGAGATGCAGCGCCGCTACGGCGATCTCCGGCGCAAGGCCTGGGCCGCCAAGGAAAAGGGCGCCGTCGCGCTCCTGGTGGTCGACGATCCGGTGGCCCCGAAGGACGCGCCCAAGGACTGGAAGGTCCCGACCGAGGCCAAGCTGCCGGGGCTCGAGCCCGAGGGCTTCGGCGACGTTGGCATACCGGTGGTGTTCCTGAGCCGCGCGGTGGGGGCGCCGCTGGTGCAGAAGACGCAGAAAGGGAGCGCCACGTTCGAAGCCAACCTCGGCCTCGAAGAGACGCTGAGCCCGGTCTTCAACGTGGTCGGTCGCCTGGAGGCGCCGGCCGACAAGAAGCTCGAGGGCGTGGTGGTCATCGGCGCGCACTACGATCACCTGGGCCACGGCGGAAAGAACTCACTGGCGCCCGGCAACAGCGACGCCCACGTGGGCGCCGACGACAACGCTTCCGGCACCGCCGCGCTGCTCGAGGTGGCCAAGGTACTGGCGGCCAAGAAGGGCTCGCTCCGGCGCGACGTGCTCTTCGCGGCGTTCTCCGGCGAAGAGTCGGGGGTGCTCGGCTCTTCGCACATGGTTCGTCACATCGGCACCACCAAGGGCGCGACCCAGCCGGACCTCAAAGGCAAGGTGTACGCGATGCTCAACATGGACATGGTGGGCCGCATGCGCGCCAACCACGTCGACGTGCTCGGCACCGACACCGCGGCCGAGTGGACGCCGCTCCTCGCTGCTGCATGCGCGGAATCACGTGTAGAGTGCAGCGGTAGCGGCGACGGCTACGGACCCTCGGATCAGATGCCCTTCTACAGCGCGGGCGCGCCGGTTCTGCACTTCTTCACCGGGGCACACTCCGACTATCACAAGCCCACCGACACCGCCGACCGCATCAACGCCGGCGGCGCGGCCCAGACCGGTCAGATCGTCGCCAAGCTCGGCGAAGGCCTGGCCACTCGCGAGGGCAAGCTCGACTACAAGGCGGGCGTCTCCGGTCCCGCCCCGCGCGGCGACATGCGCAGCTTCAACGCGTCGCTCGGCACCATCCCCGACTACGCCGGTCCCGGCCCCGGCAAGAAGGGCGTGCTCCTCTCCGGCGTGCGTCCCGGCAGCGGCGCCGACAAGGGCGGCCTCCAGCGCGGCGACATCCTCGTCAAGCTCGGTCCGCACGAGGTCGGTAGCGTGGAAGATCTCATGTTCGTCCTCAACGGCGCCAAGCCCGGCGAGACGGTGACGGCGGTGGTGCTCCGCGCCGACAAGGAAGTGAAGCTGCAGGTCACCTTCCAGGAGTCCGGCGGCAAACGCTGACTCGTTTCGACCCGACGTACGCATCGGGGTGAACGGGTTTTCGTTCACCTCGATGGCCGCCGCCATCGGTAGGCGTGCGTCGAAAAGCCTCGATTCGCCGAAGTATTCGTAAGTTTTCGTAAGCGTGTGATCGCTTCCCGCTCGGCCGCCCCACAGTGGCTCGCGCGTGTCTCGCTTGAGGCGTGCAGGTTCTCTCGCGGTGGATTCGAACACTCCCGGGTTGCGAGTAGACGAAGGT
>Ga0075163_10001788_pt1 | contig 29028 bp, 23 predicted proteins | sample JI1023141ADNA_FD_71478 | JGI IMG/M metagenome (GOLD analysis project Ga0075163, IMG submission 71478) | Wastewater effluent complex algal communities from Wisconsin, to seasonally profile nutrient transformation and Carbon sequestration -... | ecosystem: Engineered > WWTP > Effluent > Algae...
GCGGACAAGCGCGAGGGCGTCGAGCCGATGATGCTGTCGCAGACGGCTGCTGCGGCGGCGAACGGTCTGGCGCTGGCCGACGATCTGGACTTCGTGCTGGAGGAAGAACCCCTCGCCGATGCGATGCCCGAGGTTGTCGACCAGGCGGGGATCGACTCGCTGTTCGACTAGGGCTCTACGTCCTTCGGCGCGCAAGGAATTGTCCCAACAATCCGTTTGAATGGCCATACCGGGGCGCCTTTTGCCCGTTCGGCCAGGCGCTGCTGCGTATCAGCGGGGGTGGGTTCAAAGTCTGGCGCGTTGGCTCTATATGGGCGCCGAACCGCAGACGTGCGGTCCGCTGGAGTCTCCCCCCATGTTCGACAAACCCGCCTTTGCTGGCCACGAAAGCGTTCATCACGTCTTTGACGCGGCGACCGGGCTTCGGGCGATCATCGCCGTCCATTCGACGGCGCGCGGACCTGCGGCGGGCGGTTGCCGGATGTGGAATTACGAGACGGCGGATCAGGCCTTCGTCGATGCGCTGCGGCTGTCCGAGGGGATGAGCTACAAGAACGCCATGGCCGACCTGCCGCTGGGCGGCGGCAAGGCGGTGATCTGGGGCAATTCGAAAACCGACAAGACGCCGGACCTGTTCCGTGCGCTGGGCCGCGCCATCGAGACGCTGAACGGCGTCTACTGGTCGGCGGAGGATGTCGGCGTGTCGGTGCACGACATGGCCTACGCCGCCGAAGAGACCAGGTATGTCGCCGGCCTGCCGACGGGAAAAGCCGCCAGCGGAGATCCTTCGCCGGTGACCGCCAGGGGCGTGTTCCTGGGCATCAAGGCGACAGCGCTGCGTGCGTTCGGCACGGACGATCTCAACGGGCGGCACATTGCCGTCCAGGGCGTGGGACATGTCGGCGGTTATGTCTGCGGGCATCTGGCCAGGGCCGGCGCGCGTCTGACGATCACGGACGTGAACCAGGAGACGCTGAAGGCGGTCGCGGCGGCGACAGGCGCAAGCGTCGTGGCGCCGGATGCGATCTATGACGTGGATGCAGATATCTTCAGCCCCAACGCGCTGGGGGCCATCGTGAATCCCGAGACGATCGGGCGCCTCAAAGTCAAGGCGATCGCCGGCGGGGCCAACAACCAGCTCTCGACGCCCGAGATGGGCGACCGGCTGAAGCAGACAGGCGTGCTCTATGCGCCCGACTACGTGATCAATGGCGGCGGCATCATCAACGTCGCAGCCGAGATCGCGGGCGCTTATGACCCAGCCTGGGTCGAGGGTAAGGTCCAGCGCCTGGTTCAGACCCTGGGCGACGTGCTGGACCAGGCCAGGGCAGAGGATCGTGCAACCAATCGGGTCGCTGACGAGTTAGCTCGTCTCCGGATAAGCGAATCCCGGTGACTGAAGGTAAATGTTGCGCTTTCTTGTGCGCTGCAGCGCAATGTGTCAGCCTCGCGACGTGATGGCCCGCCACTTGCTCTGTAGGGGACTTGGCGGCCGACCAACGGCATCGAGATTCCAGCTTAAAGGAATCCGGAAGGCTGAGTTGGCGGTGTTGGTGTTGGGACTTCGGGGGCTGAATGTCTGAAGTCGTTGTACAGATCAGTGCAGATGAAAGCCGGGATTCGGCGCATCTTACGCATGCTCTCGATGTATTCGCGAAGTGGAGCCAGGATGCCGGCCTCACCGCGGAATCGGGCGACGCTCCCGATATCATGATGATGACTGAACACTCGGGCGGCGAAGTTCGTCGCAAGCTTGTGTTCCAGGATCGTGATCATGCGGCGCGCTTCCTGGTCTTCTGGCGCACGGAACGCCATCGCGTTCGCCCGCAAGAGAGCTACGCGGTCGGGGCTTAAGGCCTTTTCGTTGCCCGATTGAGCCGCACGCAGCCGGAATCGATGACCCGATTCCGCACAGAAGCCGCCCTTTCCTGGTAAATCCGGGTCGTTTCGCCTGCAGGATGTTGCGGTGCGGCAGACCGGGCTGGCCCGCCGCCAGGGGCGTCTGCGCGGACGGACGGGCCATGGATTTCCCGAACAGCGCGGCGGCGGTTTATCCCGTCCGCGATGCGTCTATAGAGACGGGATGGCCAGCCCGGATTCCCGTTTGAAGCAAGCCAGCGCGCTGCGTGTCGCCGTGATCGGCGCCGGGGTGATCGGGCTGTCGTGCGCGCTGGACCTGCTGCAGCGGGGAGCGGCGGTCTCTGTTTTCGAGGCCGGACATCGCGGCGGCGAGGGCGCGACACGGTGTGCAGCGGGGATGCTGGGGGTGGGGTTCGAGGCCGCGGGCGGCGGGGATGACCCGCTGTTCCGGCTGGCGCGGCGGTCGCTGGAGCTGTGGGAAGGGGTGGCGGCGGAGCGCGGAGCGGCGGTCGGGTATTCCCGGTCGGGGGCGCTGGCCTGTGCGCTGACGGCTGCGGACGAGGACAGGTTGCGCATGCTGGCGGCGGCGTGTGAGGCGCGGGGGCTGCCGGCGGCGTGGCTGAGCGGTGCGGACGCGCGGCGGATGGAGCCGGGGCTTTCGAGGCGCGTGCGGGCGGCAGTGCGGCTGCCGCAGGACCGGCAGGTGGATGCGCGGGTGCTGCAGGGCGAGCTGGTGCGGGCGCTCGAGGCGGCCGGGGGCGAAGTGCGGTACGGACAGGCGGTGGAGCGCATCGCGGTCGGCGCCGGCGCTGACCGCGGCTTCACGCTGGACGACGGGCGGGTGTGGGACCGGGTGGTCATCGCGACGGGGGCTGGCGCGCGTCCGGTGTTCGCGCGCGGCGGCGAGGCGCTGGACGACGGGATGCCGGCTATCCGGCCGGTCAAAGGTCAGATGCTGGCGCTGGAGCGCTATGCCGGCGCGCCCGCCCATGTGATCCGGCTGGACAAGGTCTATGTTGCGCCCAAGGATCGCTGGATCCTGGTGGGGGCGACCAGCGAGCCCGGCAGATCGGATAGCGAGGTCGAGCCGCATGTGCTGGCGCGCCTGCGGGCGGCGGCGGCCGACGCGGTGAACGGGATTGCCGAGGCCCGGCAGGTCGACGCCTGGGCCGGGGTGCGGCCGGCGACGGCGGATGGCGCGCCGATGATCGGCGAGAGCGCGATCCCGGGCGTGTTCGCCGCCATGGGGCACTACCGGAACGGCATTCTCCTTGCCCCCGGTACGGCTGAACGGATGGCCGACCTGATCCTTGACGGGAAAGTGAGCGCGGATGCGGCGGCGTTCGACCCGCTGAGGTTTGACAACCGCGTTGAGGCGCCGCACTCGCGCTTCTCCGAGGCCTGAACTAATACGGGCAAAAGACTTCCGGGAGAGACAAGATGCACCAGATCGCGCCGATGAACGAAGACCAGATGGCGATCAAGGACGCTGTCGAGAAAGTCTGCCAGCAGTTCGACGCCGAATACTGGCGCAAGACCGACGAGAGCGGCATCTGGCCCGAAGAGTTCACCAAGGCGATGGCGGCCGGCGGCTGGCTGGGCATTGCGATGCCCGAAGAGGTCGGCGGGTCGGGCATGGGCCTGATGGAAGCCTCGATCATGATGCAGGCCGTGGCGCGCTCCGGCGCCGGCTTCACTGGCTGCTCGTCCATCCACCTCAACATCTTCGGTGCGAAGCCGATCGAGCGTTTCGGCACCAGCGAGCAGAAGCAGGAATTCCTGCCGAAGATCATCTCCGGCGAACAGAAGATGTGCTTTGGCGTCACCGAGCCGAACTCGGGCCTCGACACGTCGAGCCTCGAGACGCGCGCCGAGCGGACCAACACGGGCTATGTGCTGAACGGCCGGAAGATCTGGACGACGGGCGCCCAGCGCGCCGACAAGATCATCCTGATCGCGCGCACGACGCCCAAGGACAAGGTGTCGAAAGCCTATATGGGCCTGTCGCTGTTCTACTGCGACATGAAGGGCATCGAAGCAAAGCCGATCCCGAAAATGGGCCGCAAGGCTGTCGAGTGCAACATGCTGTACATCGACAACGTCGAAATCCCGAAAGAGTCGCTGATCGGCGAAGAAGGCCAGGGCTTCAAATACCTGCTGCAGGGCCTCAACCCCGAGCGCGTGCTGTTTGCGGTGGAGGCCATCGGCCTCGGCTTTGCGGCGCTGGAGCGGGCGACGACCTATGCCAAAGAGCGCGTAGTGTTCGGCCGTCCGATTGGCCAGAACCAGGGCGTGGCGCATCCGCTGGCGAAATGCTGGGCGGAACTCTCGGCCGCCGAACTGCTCGCCTACAAGGCCGCGACGCTTTACGATCAGGGCCTTGAGTGCGGCGCGGAAGCGAACGCGGCGAAGTATCTTGGCGCCGAGTATGGCTTCAACGCCTGCGAAGCGTCGGTGCTGGCGCATGGCGGCATGGGCTATGCCAAAGAGTACGACGTCGAGCGCTACATGCGCGAAGCGATGATCGCGCGCATCGCGCCGGTCAGCCGCGAGATGATCCTGAACTTCATCTCCGAGCGCGTACTGGGCCTGCCGAAGAGCTACTGAGACGAAAGCAATTGGGGGATGAGATGAAGCGAACCGGGTATCTGGCGAGCTTCATCGCTCTCTCGCTTCTTTGCGCTTGCGCCACGCAGCCGCCCGTCAATGAAACAGTCGAGACTGGCCGTGTTGCCGTTGCCGACGCGATCGGCCTGACGCGCAGCCAGCTTGAGGAACGCCTCGGTCTGGCGCCAACGCCTGAACCTCGCGTCGGCTTTGCAGAGCTGCGCGACGGCGTTGTGGTCTCGGAAATGTTCGCGGGTTTTCTCGCCCTGCCACACCGGTGCCCGGGCGGGGCTATCCCGCAGCTGCATTCCCCGCCGGTGACGTATTTCGTGTTTCACGATGACGTTCTAGCAAGTCTGCAGAGCCGTCCGATGCCGGCGCGGATGACGAGTGAGGAGATCGGGCAGGCGGATGTTTTCGTAACCTGTACGCGGCGGTCGCTCACGCAGAAGCAGATCAGCGACAATGTCGCCGCTGTCATTGTTCTGGCGCCTATGCTGCTCCCCGTTGCTGGCGCGATGGCCGTCGTGAATGGTCTCGGCTCGAACAACATCAACACGCCGCTCTCGCACATGCGCCTGGGTGCGGCGCCCCCTGGCGGGCTGGACGCCTACATCGCAGACCTGCCGCGAAGCGCGCGATTGCTGAAGCGATCAGGCCGCGACGCGGAGATCGGTTTCTACTTCGTCTCGCCGGATACGGCGGAGGAAGCGGCGCGAACCGATGCTGCGCGCGTCTTCATCACCGATGGAATTGTCACACGGCTCCAGGGCCGCAATTGCGTTCTTGCCGCAGATCGGTTCTTCAGATGCTCGACCCGCTACTGATCGCTCAATCCCGCAAGGCGCTTCCATGAAAACAGCACTCATCACCGGAGCGGGCAGCGGCATTGGACGGGCGACGGCGGTAGCGTTTGTGAAAGCGGGTTGGGATGTGGCGCTGGTGGGGCGCAGGCGGGAGGCGCTGGAGGCGACGGCGCAGGTTGCGGGCGGCGGGCGCGTGTTTGCTTGCGACGTGACGCAGGCGGATCAGGTGGAGGCGCTGTTTGGCGATGCTGTTGCCGCGATGGGGCGGCTGGACCTCCTGTTCAACAATGCAGGACGCGGAGCGCGGCCGAAGACGATTGACGAGATGGCGCTGGAAGACTGGCGCGGCGTGCTGGACGTGAACCTCACCGGCTCCGTGCTGTGCGCGCGGGCGGCGTTTGCGCAGATGCGGCGCCAGGAGCCCCAGGGCGGGCGGATCATCAACAATGGATCGATCTCGGCGCATTCACCGCGTCCGGGCTCTGTGCCCTATACCGTCACCAAGCATGCGATCACGGGGCTGACGAAATGCCTGTCGCTGGACGGGCGGCCCTACAACATTGCATGCGGGCAGATCGATATCGGCAATGCGCTGACCGAGATGGCGGCGGTGATCGCCAGGGGCGTGCCGCAGGCGGACGGGCGCATCGCGGCGGAAGCGACGATGGATGTCGACGATGTGGCGCGCGCGGTTCTCATGATGGCGGAGCTGCCGCTGTCGGCCAACGTGCAGTTCATGACCGTGATGGCGACGAAGATGCCGTTTGTCGGACGCGGCTAGGCGGTTTTCTCGAAAGCGAGACGGAGCCATTTGACGCCGTTGGCGCGGTTCACCTCCTGGATCGATTCCGAGATGTCGCTGAAGATCGCATCGAGGCCGGCGGCATCGGCGAGGTCGACGGTTTCGCGCGCGGTCACATCAAAGACAGGACGGTTTGGCAGCGTCCAGCCGCGGCGGATCGACATGATGAGGCGGCCGCCCTTTGCCACCAGCTGGCCGATATTGGCCATTGCGATGCGGCGCTCGTCCGCGTCGAGATGCGCCCAGACGGCGGTGAGCATGACAAGATCGAATGTCGCGTTGCGCGCCATCAGCGTTGTGAGATCCGGCAGGCGGTCGTTGAGCCATTCGATGCTGGATGCAGCGTAGGCCGTCATTCCCGCTTCACGCAGGGCGTCTACCGGTTCGACAGCGAGAACAGTGTGGCCGCGCTCGGCGAACCAGGCCGCATCGCGGCCGACGCCAGCGCCAATATCGAGCACGCGCGCAGGCGACGTCGGGAGAAGATGCAGGACAGGCGCGTGAACATCCGCCGGATCGATCGCGAACCAGCGCGGAATGAGCGCGGGCGCGTCCTCGGCGTATCCCGCGAGCGCGCTGCTCACACGTCAGCTCCTATTGTTCGTTGCGCCATTTTTCCATGGCGGCGGAGATGGCGAAGGTCTCGCGGTACTTCGGCGAATCCGATGGGCGCGGCGCTTTCTGCGAGGTCAGCGCCATGATCTCGGCAAGCTTGTTGTGGGCTGCGCCCGACTGGCCTGCGCCGATATAGGCGTGCAGTTCGACCAGCGCGCTGGAGAGCAGGTCGTGCGCGCGGATGACGAAGTAGGGCTCGTCCTGCGGCAGGTCCGGGTAGACGTCGTATTTCGACGGATTGGCTTTCGAGCCGAGCGGAGCGGTCATGGCGGAGCCTCTTGCGTTTGTGCACGGACTATATGGCGGATTCGGCGGGCGCCGTCACGGCAGGGCCTGACGGGGTGGGGCGGAGGTGTAGAGTCGTCCCCGGAACACGCGTGTGGATGTGAGTCGGGAGAACCAGATGGGACGGGTCAGCGGCAAGGTCGCCCTTGTGACAGGCGCAGCGAGCGGTATCGGGCGGGCGTGCGCCGAGCGTCTGGCGGCCGAGGGGGCCAAGGTGCTGCTCACCGACGTGCAGGACATGGAAGGCGTGGGCGTCGCCGCCGGGATCATGAAGGCGGGCGGCGAGGCCAGCTTCCGCAGGCATGACGTGACCATCGAGGACGAGTGGATCGGCGTGGTCGGCGAGATCGAACGGCGGTTCGGGCGGCTGGACATCCTGGTCAACAATGCCGGCATCGCGGTCTCGGGCCTGGTGACGGACCTTACTCTGGAGCAGTGGCGGCGGCAGCAGGCGGTGAACGTCGAGGGCGTGTTCCTGGGGCTGAAGCATTCGCTGCCGCTGATGCGGAAGGCGGGGAATGGCGGGTCGATCATCAACGTGTCGTCGGTGGCGGGGCTCAAAGGCGCGATGCTGCTGAGCGCCTACTGCGCCTCCAAGGGCGCCGTGCGGCTGATGAGCAAGGCGGTGGCGCTGGAGTGCGCCGGGCTGCGCGACGGGGTGCGGGTGAACTCGATCCATCCGGGGATCATCGACACCCCGATCTGGAATGCGATTCCAGGCGCTGCGGGATCGAACGAGCCGCGCGATCTCGACGCGATGGCGGCGATGGGCGTGCCGCTGGGCGTCAAGGGCGCGCCGATCGACATTGCCGAGGGCGTGCTGTGGCTCGCCAGCGACGAGTCGCGCTATGTCACCGGCGCGGAACTGGTGATCGATGGCGGGCTGACGGTGCGCTGACGGTGCGCTGACGGTGCGCTGACAGCGCAGGCAGGACGTTAACCTCTCGCTAACCATGATTAACGCACGGTGTCGCCTCGTTCAGGATCGCCGCCGTGACTGATTCCATGGGCCCCCTCGCAAAAGCTGCGCAACGTGCGGACGTCATGTCCGCACTGCGCAAGGCTGCGTCCGCGACGGGGACCGATTTCGACTACCTGCTGAAGACGGCGCAGCGCGAGAGCAATTTCAACCCGACCGCCAAGGCGCCGACATCGAGCGCCACGGGCCTGTTCCAGTTCACCAGCGAGACGTGGCTGAACGTGCTGGACCGCTATGGCGCGCAGCATGGCGTCGGCGCGGGCGACACGGAAGGCATGACGCGCGAGCAGCTCCTGGCGCTGCGCAATGATCCGGACCTGTCGGCGAAGATGGCGGGCGAACTGGCGCGCGAGAATGCGAAGATCCTCGGCAAGAAGATCGGGCGCGAGGCGACGTTGGCAGAGCTCTATGCCGCGCACTTCATGGGGCCGCAGGATGCCGCCCGGCTGATCATGGCGGCGCGGCGCAATGATGCAGGGCCCGCGGCCGACTATTTCCCGCGCGCAGCGCTCGCCAACGCCAACGTCTTCCACGGCAAGGACGGCGCGACGCTCACCAGCGCGCAACTGTACGCAAAACTCACCGGCGATACGGTTGGCGCAGCCGACAGCGGCAAGGTCGCGGCGGGCGCGTTTGCCGATCCGGTCGCGAAAGACGCCAACGCCGAAGCGCTCTACGCCGCGCGCATGGGCGCGGTGCAACTGGCGTCCGGCCTGATGGCGGCGCTGTTCGACCTGCAGGGCGACAGCAAGAAGGTGTAGGCGTCAGGCCACCGTCTTTGCTGCAAGCAGCGCGTCGATGGCTGACGCCGAATAGCCGATGCTGGCCATGATTTCGCGGGTGTGTTCGCCCAGCGACGGCGCCGGTGCGTGGGGGCCGATGTTCGCGCCGGGGAAGCGGGCGGGGCCGCCGGGCGAGCGGAAGGTCTGGCCCGGCGTCTTGCTCGGCATGTCGACAATGCCGCCGGCAGCGGCGACCTGCGGATCCTCCGCCACTTCTGCCAGCGTCTGTGCTGGCGACCAGGCGATCTCTTCGGCCGTCAGGCGTGCGGCGGCTTCAGCCTTGGTGAGTTTTGCGAAGGCGGCGTCGAAGGTCTGCGTGATGAAGGTGGCGTTGTCGCGGCGGGCCTTGCCGGAGGTGAAGCGTTCGTCGGTGTCGATGCCGGGCAGGTCGAGCGCGCGGGCCATGCGCGGCAGGTCGGCGTTGCCCGCGCGCGCGACGATGCAGAGCCACGCATCGTCGCTGGTGCGGAAGAAGTTGGTGAGCGGATTGTAGGGCTGGTCGCGCGGGCGCGTGGACGCGATGCGATCGAAGAAGAGCTGGATCGCGAGGTCGGTGTGGAGTGTGTAGAGGCCGGTGCGCAGCAGGCTGACGTCGACCAGCTGGCCCTTGCCGGTCTTGAGCGCCTGGATCAGCGCGGCGTTGATGGCGGCGACGGCGGCGATGGAGGTGGTGTGGTCGCCGGCGGCGGTGCGGATCGGAAAGAGATCGAAGCCTTTCGGCGCGGTGAGACGGGCAAGGCCCGAGCGGGACCAGAAGGAAGCGACGTCAAAGCCCGGTGCGTTGGCGTCCGGTCCTTCGAGGCCGTAGCCGGTGAGGGCGCAGTAGACGAGCTTCGGGTTGCGGGCGGCGAGAATGTCATAGCCGAGGCCGGAGCGCTCGATGCCGCCGGGGCGGACATTGGTGAGGAAGACGTCGGCCGTATCGGCGAGCTTGCGGATGGCTTCGCGGCCCTCTTCCTGGCGGGCGTCGATGACGATGGATTTCTTGCCGCGATTGTCGCCGTCGAAGGCCGGATTGTCGGACAGGTGTTCCTTGCCCGTACCCTTGGTTGGGAAGTTGTCCCGGACCGGATCGCCGCCCGGCGGCTCGATCTTGATGACGTCCGCGCCCCAGTCAGCGAGGATGCCTCCAGCCCCCGGAGCTGCAAAATATGTAGCGTGTTCAATGACTTTGATGCCCTTGAGCAGCATTTTGCGGCCTTCCTGATTGGTGCTGGCGGCGCAGAATCGACGCGGCCCGTAAATTCTTGTTAACGCCCGGGGAGCAATTGTCATTTTTCGAGCGAGTTCAAGCCCGTGAGCCTGGATCGATGACGGTAGCCACAATGCGAGCCTCCCTGACGCAGGACGACATACGTCGCCTTGTCCGCGGCGACAGCGCGGAAGAGCGCGCCAATGCCGCCCACAAGATCTGTCGCCGCATCGATGCGATGGAGCTTGGCGGAGCCGACAAGGAATTCGCCGGACAGATCCTGGAAATGCTGGCGGCCGATACCGCCGAGCTGGTGCGCCGTGCGCTGGCGGTCACCTTGCGCAACTCGCCGAAGCTGCCGCGCGACCTGGCGCTGCAACTGGCGCGCGATGTGGAAGCGGTCTCGACGCCCATCCTGAAGAATTCACCGGTGCTGACCGACGAAGACCTCGTCGAGATCGTGCTGGCCGGTTCGCCCGAAAAACAGCTGGCCATCGCCGAGCGCGAGACGCTTGGCGAAGGGCTCACGGAAGTGATCGCGCTTTATGGCTCGAAGCCTGCCGTTGAAGCGCTGGCGGCCAACGAAGGCGCTGCGTTCTCCGATGACGCCTTTACCGGCCTGATGACGCGTTTTGCAAACGACGACGACGTGAAGGGCGCGCTGATCTCGCGCAACCAGCTGCCGCTGCACATTACCGAGAAACTGGTAGCCCTGGTCACGGGCGAGCTGTTCGACCGGCTGGTCAACAAGCATGAACTGCCGCCGCAACTGGCGATCGAGATTGCCTCCGGCACGCGCGAGCGCGCCACGCTCGACCTGGTGGAGCAGGCGGGTCTTTCGAGCGATCCTGCGCGTTTCGTTCAGCAGCTGCATCTCAATAGCCGCCTGACGCCGTCGCTGGTGATGCGGGCGCTGTGCCTCGGGCACATGACGGTCGTGGAGCATGCGCTGGCCGAACTGGCGGGCGTGCCGCACGCCAAGTCGTGGCTGATGATCCACGACGCCGGAACGCTGGGCCTCAAGACCGTGTTTGAACGTGCGGGCATGCCGCCCGGCATGTTCACGGCCTTCCGCCTCGCGGTCGATATCTACCACCGCACCGAGATGGACGGCGCGCCAGGCGATCGCGAGCGTTTCCGCCAGCGCATGGTGGAGCGCGTGCTGACCCAGTTCCAGGCCATCCCGCGCCTTGATCTGGAATACCTGCTCGACAAGCTGAACGCGCTGGACGATCTGCGCCCGCGTCAACCGGCGGTGGTCGGCGCAGCCTAGGGCTGCAATCCCCTCGTTGATCCGGCGGGGGATCTCGCGACAGGCGCAAGACGCGGGCCTTCGTGCGGGATGGTCTCCCGCTGCAAGGCTCCTCAGATGCGCTGCTTCGCGCCGCGTGCGGGATGACGGCGACCAGCTGTCCGAGCGCGGGGCCCTAGCTGTCCGAGCGCGGGGCCATGGCGAAGCAGATGCCGATTTCGGCGAGCTTCTCGGCGTCGCGCCAGTGGACGTTCTCGGCGATGAGGGCGACGCCATCGGCGGCGGCGACTTCAAGGCGCGTGAGTGGTATTTCGAGGATCTCGCAGCGTTGCGGATCGAGCCGCACGGCTTCGAACGTCATGCGGGCGCGGGCGCCCATCGGCGTGCGCCAGGACTTGCGTGCATCGAGGCCGACGCGGAAACCGCGGCGGCGGAAGGCGTCGAGGCGATCAAGCGCCTGGTCCTCCAGCGCCACGATGGAGGCGTCGCAGAAGTCGATGCGGAATTCCTGAGGCAGGAGTTTGGAGCGCAGGGCGCCGGCTTCGGCGGCCATCGGCGCATCGGGGTCCGACAGGGCGGCCATCGGCGCCGTGATCGAGATCGGGCGGGCGGGATGCGTGCTGTCGTGAGCGAGGCGCGCCGTGCGCTCGATCAGGTCGCCGAGCCAGCCCGCGCAGGAGGGTAGCTGGGCGTCGGACAGGTGGTGGACGTTGAAGGTGTCCTCGAAGGCGATGTCGGCCTCGGCGTGCATGCCGAACGCGCCGCCGTCTTCCAGGCGCACGATCGGGCGGAAGCGCAGGCGCGGCTGGCGCGTGGCGACCAGCGCGGGCTCGTTGACGACAAGACGCAGGTGGGAGGCGCGGGTTGCAGTCATGGAAGGGTGTCCGGTTGTGGAACTGATCTTCCGGTGGGATAGCAAAGCTGGCTGAAGGCTGGCCGAAGTCCGATCCTGCAATTTTCATCAAATCGGACAGCTTTGGTAAGGAAACACCCGGTTTTCCAAGCATTCACGTGGTTAGGAGCAAGTAATGAAAGCCCCAGAAGACCCGCCAAAGCCAGCTTCCACGGTGCTTATCGTGCGGGATGCTCCCCAGCTGGAAGTGTTGATGGTGCGCCGTCATGCGGGGATGGCTTTTGGCGCGGATGCATGGGTTTTTCCAGGCGGGAAGGTTGCGCCGCCGGACGCCGACGGGGTGTGGGACGACCTCTCGGACGGGAATTATGGGCATTACGAGCGCTCGCTGAGGATTGCGGCGGCGAGGGAGGTGTTCGAGGAATCCGGCCTGCTGCTGGCCAACCGGGCGGACGGGACGGCTGCGAACGCCGACGATTGCGAGCGGCTGGGCGGGATGCGGAGCGCGGTGGAGGCCGATCCGGCGCTGTTCATGGCGATGTTGCGCGAGGCAGGGCTGCGGCTGACGCTGGATAAGCTGATCCCGTTTGCGCACTGGATCACGCCGGCGTTCGAGCCGCGCCGGTTCGATACGCACTTCTTCCTCGTCGCCGCGCCGGAAAAACAGATCGCGCGGCATGACGGGCGCGAGGCGGTAGACCATTCATGGGTGGAGCCGGCGGCGGTGCTGGCGCAGCGGCGGCAGGGCGCGGCGCGGTTGATGTTCCCGACGCGCCTGAACCTTGAGCTGCTGATGCAGTCCGGCAATGCCGCGGAGGCCGAGCGTGCGACGCGGGCGCGGACGGTTGTGACGGTCGAGCCCGTGGTCGAGGTGCGCGCTGATGGCCGCGTGCTCCTGATCCCGCTGGAAGCAGGTTACGGGCTCAGCGAAGAGCGGCTGGAAAACGTGATGGGCTAGGCTTTCGTCTCGCTCGACTGAGCGGCGATGACGGTGCGCGTGCGCTCCTCAAGTTCGGCGGCGAGCGCAAGGCCGACGGGGTGGTCGGCGCCCATGACCTTGCCGGCGATGGCGGCCTTGATTGCGTCGACGTGGGCTTTCAGCAGATGAACTGGCGCAGCGATGTCGCCATGTTCGTCGCCTGTGAGCTTGCAGAGCGTCGCGCTGATGCGGCCGACCAGCGGATAGCCGTAGGTGGGGGCGAGCCCCTTGAGGTCGTGGGCGCGGCGGTGGAGTTCGTGCTTGCGGGCCTCGACAGTGGGGGCGGCCTCGAAGGCGGCCCAGGCCTCGGTGAGGCGGGCGAGCTCTTCCTGGATCCAGTCCGCGAACTGTTCCGACAGCTTTTCGAGTGCAGCTTCAGCGCGGGCGATGGCGGCCTGGTCGAGCGCGGGCAGCGGACCGCCGACCTTCGCCTTGAGGGCGTTCGGCGGCGTAATCATCGTAACCGGCTTGTGCTTCGTCATCATGACCGTCCCCCTCAGACCAGCCGCGCGGCTTGCCGTACGCTGCTCGCACACCTTGGAAGCGCATTGTTAACAAAGGCTTCCGGGCAAGCAATCCTCGTCGACCTGGACGGTGATTTGCCTTCTGAATCAAGCTGCTGGAGTAGCTGGAAGCGGCGAATCTAGAGCGAGAACTGCTCGCGGAGGATTCGTTCGTCGAGGGCGTGGCCTTCGTCGAACAGCATGGTCAGCGGTTTCGACCGGTCCTCGCGGATGATCACCTGTTTGACGTCGCGCACTTCCTGCGTGTCGGCGGAGGCGGCGACGCGGCGGCGGTCGGGCTCGGCGATGTCGATCAGCACCTTGGCGTCGTGGCGCAGCAGCGCGCCGCGCCAGCGCCGCGGGCGGAAGGGCGAGATGGGCGTAAGCGCCAGCAGGTTGGCGCCGATCGGCAGGATCGGGCCGTGGGCGGAGAGGTTGTAGGCCGTGGAGCCGGCAGGGGTGGCGACGAGAACGCCGTCGGCCGACAACTCGCCCAGCCGCTCCTTGCCATCGACCTCGATGCGGAGTTTCGCCGTCTGGGCCGTCTGGCGCAGCAGGGAGACCTCATTGATGGCAAGCAGGAGGGTGGACTTGCCGTCGATACGGGTGGCCTTCAGCTCCAGCGGATAAATGACCTGACGGACAGCGGCGTCGACCCGGGCGGGGACATCATCGTCGTGGAAGTCGTTCATCAGGAAGCCGACCGTGCCGCGGTGCATCCCGTAGACGGCGATCTTGTCGGCGAAGCGGCCGCGGAGGGTTTCCAGCATCCAGCCATCGCCGCCCAGGGCCACGATGACATCGGCGCCTTCAAGCGGGCTTTGCGTGTAGCGGCGCGTCATCACGCCGAGCGCGGTCTGCGCCAGCGGCTTTTCCGAGGCCGTAAAATGGATTCTGAGGCCGCCCGCGCTCATCGGGGTCTCCACCGGGGTTCAGGCAACTTAGAACTCATTTGGGTAAACATCGACAGAATGTCAGCCCCGGCTTTGGCCGGAATTCGCTGGAGACGGGTGTTTCCGGACCCGATCACACGCTGGCCCGCCCGAACCGCCCGCGCCGAGGAGCGCCGGACGCCGCAGCCACGTCAATACCTGTCCGCTGACAGAGCGAAAGACCATGCCCGCGCGCGCCTGCTGGAAGGGTTACCTGCGGCTATCGTGCGTGACCATCGGCATCGAGCTGTTCTCGGCCGTGAAGAGCACGTCGGACACGGCGCTGCAGCAAGTTCACAAACCCTCGGGCAAACGCATCCGCGAGGAGAAAGGGGCGCCTGGCATCGGCGCGGTCAGGGCCTCGGACATCGTGAAGGGTATCGAGGTCGACAAGGACGCGTACGTCACGCTGGACGAGGACGAACGCGACGCGATCAAGCTGGAGAGCCGGCGCACCATCGATCTCGTCCAGTCTGTCGATCACGACGAGAGCGATCCGCGCTACTTCGAGAAACCGCACGACGTGCAGCCGACGATCGACGGTGAGGCGGCGGAAGGATCTGCGGTGATCCGTGAGGCCTTGCGCAGCGCCCGGAAGGTTGGGCTGGGGCAGATGGCGACGCGCGGCCGCAAGAGCCGCAGCGGCAAAGAACCCGGCTGCACGCAAGACGCCGGCGCGCAAACCCGCCGCGCAGGAAAGCGAGCCAGGCGGTGGCGGTGTCACGCTCCCGCGATCAGGAGATGCGCGACTTCAGGCCGACGCCTGAACCGAGCGGCAAGCGCATTCACGCGATTGCACCGATTGCGCGAACGCAGTCGTCGGAGAATGTGAAGGCGTTCGCCAGCGGGCTGGCGCACAAGCTGGCGGCGTCGGCGTCGGCGCCGGATCGCTATGTCGCGCAGGCGTCGAAGGCGGGCGCCGTGAAGGCCGTTTCCTGACGGTTTGGCGTCTCGTCTCCGCCGGAACATTGGGCTATAAGGCCGAAACCAAGCGATTTGTCATCGCCGCTGCAGGTCGGGTCGCGACCGCGGCGGACAAGCCGGGAGACGCCAATGGCTGACGATCTGAAGTCCATCTCCGTCAAGGATCGCGTGAGCGCCGAAGAGTGGAAGGTGCGGGTGGATCTCGCCGCACTGTACCGCCTGGTGGCGGCCTATGGCTGGGACGATGCGATCTTCACGCACATTTCGGCGCGGGTGCCGGGCCCCGAGCACCATTTCCTGATCAATCCCTATGGCATGTTCTTTGGCGAGATCACCGCGTCCTCGCTGGTGAAGATCGACCTTGAGGGCAACATCGTTGATCCCACCGATTTCTTCGTGAACCCGGCGGGCTTCACCATTCACTCCGCCATCCACGCGGCGCGCGAGGATGCGAAGTTCGTCCTCCACCTCCATTCGGATCAGGGCGTGGCGGTGTCGGCCACGAAGGACGGCCTCCTGCCGATCAGCCAGCACGCGCTGATCGCGCTGCCGTTCCTTGCCTACCATGACTATGAAGGCATCGCGCTGGACCTCGACGAGCGTGAGCGGCTGGTGGCGGATCTTGGCGAGAAGACCCTGATGCTGCTGTGGAACCACGGCACGCTGGCGGTGGGCGCGACCGCGGCCGAATGCTGGATGGGGATCTTCTATCTCGAGCGCGCCTGCCGGATGCAGGTGCTGGCGACCGCGGCGGGACGCGAGCAGGTGCGCATGGCGCCGCTGGCGGCCCAGGAGACTGTGCGCCAGCAGATGTCGCGCGGCATGGGCATGATCGGCCAGCTGTCGTGGCCGGGATGCCTGCGCAAGCTGGACCGCGAACTGCCGGGGTATGACAGCTAGGAGCCAGACCGGGGGACCGGGTCGGGTGCGGATTTCCGGCAGGGCTGCGCGCCTTGCGCCGCGGCTGTTCATCGCATCGGGCGCCGTGAGCGCGGCGATGGCGCCGGTTCAGCCAGGGTGGAAGCGTCTTGTCTTCCACGACCCTCGGGCATCGAGCGCCGACCTTCGCTATCGCGAGGCGATATCCGGCGCGTTCAGGCAGAAGGGCGCGGTCGTGGCAGTGTGGACGCCGGGGCAGTGCGGGCGCCGGGCAGTGTGGGCGGCAGTCTGGGGCGGCGCCCGGAGATCTGCTACCTGGCGGATTCGATCATCACGTAGGCGATCACGTCGCGACGATCTTTTTCGTTCCTGATGCCGGTGAAGAACATCGCATTGCCCGGCAGGTACTCCGTCGGCTTTTCCAGCCATTCGTCGATCTCGTGCGGCGTCCACTTGTCGTGCGGATTGGCGGCCATGGCGGGAGAGTATTTGAAGCCGGGAGCCGTGCCGGGATGACGCGTGAAGACGCCGTGCAGGTTGGGGCCGATCTTGTTGCCTTCAGCGGCGACCAGCGAGTGGCAGTTGCGGCACTTGGCGAACTGGCCCTTGCCGTCTTCGAGATTGGCTTCGTTGTAGGGCGCAGGCAGCGCGGCGACGCCGGTGAGTGCGACCGGCGCGGTCGCGGGCGCTGCGGCGGCATCGCCCGGTATCGCCGCCGGAGCGACGGGGTCGGCAGGGAGGGGGGCAGCTTCGGGCGCGGGAGCAGGCGCAGCTTCGAGAACGGGAGCGGGAGCTTCCACGGGAGCAGCAGGAGCGGGCGCCTCGGTCCTTGGCTCGCCGCAGCCGGCCAGCACGGCCATGGCGCCAAGCGCCGAGAAGATTGCTCGCATCGTCATTTCCCGCCGTTCCCCAAGTGACTGTTTAACGCCCGGCCTGTTACATCCGGCGTGGCCGTTGCATCGGCCAGCGCCAAATTCTCCAAGTCGCAACTTTCCGCAAGGGCAATCGCACATGAATCTGGCCAGCTGGGCGCGCGTTGTGGCCGAATCCACACGGATTTCCGGGGTCGATCTGCGGTCGGTGGCGGCCCGGGCTGACGTCGAGCAATTTGTCTGGGCGGCGCCGCATCTGGAAGCGGATGTCGCAAAACAACCCATCGATGCGGGCGTGATGGCGGCGATGCAGGCCCTGGCGGCGGAGCGCGGGCTGGCGGAGCGGATCAAGGCGCTGTTCGCGGCCGGGATCGTCAACACGTCTGAACACCGGCCGGCGCTGCACTGGGCGCTGCGTGGCGGCGGCGAGGACGTGCCGGCGATCGCGGCGATGCGCAGGGAGAGCGCCAGGGCGGCGGCGTTCGCGAAGCTGGCGGCGAGTGGCGGGCTGGGCTTCACGGTGAAGACCATCCTGCATGTCGGCATCGGCGGATCGGATCTTGGGCCGCGCCTCGTGTGGGATGCGTTGCGCAGCTACGGCTCGACGGGAGCGGACGTGACGTTCTGCGCCAACGTGGACCCGGAGGATTTTGCGGAAGCGACGGCTGGCGTCGATGCGAAGACGACGCTGGTGATCGTGGTGTCGAAATCGTTCAGGACGCCGGAGACGGCGTCCAATGCGAAACTCGCGCGCGAGTGGCTGGTGAAACATCTGGGAGAGACCAACGCCGACAATCACCTCGCGGCGGTGTCCTCGGCCCCGGACAAGGCGAAGGCGTGGGGCGCGGCCGAAGACCGCATCTTCCCGATGGATGAGGCGGTGGGCGGACGCTATTCAGTGTGGTCCTCAGTCGGCCTGTCGTTGCAGATCGCGCTGGGCGCCGATGTGTGGGCGCGTTTCCTGAAGGGCGGCGCGCAGATGGACGAACATTTCCGGACCGTGCCGCTTGAGACCAATACGCCGGCGCGCCTCGCCATGATGGACGTCTTCCTGCACACCGCGCAGGGCATCCAGAGCCGCACCGTGCTGGCCTATGCGCATCGCCTGCGGAAACTTCCCGATTTCCTGCAGCAGCTGGAGATGGAATCCAACGGCAAGTCGGCGGCGGATGCGCCAGGCGGCATGCTGCCGGAGACGGCGCCGGTGGTGTGGGGATCGGTGGGCACGCTGGGGCAGCATTCATTCCACCAGCTGCTGCATCAGGGCACGCGCCGGAGCGCCATCGAGTTTGTCGCCGCGCTGGACGCAGGCGCTGGCGACAAGGCGCGTGGCGCCTCGCTGCTGGCGAATGCGTTTGCGCAGGCGGAGGGCTTGCTGGCGGGACGATCTGCAGCGGAAGCGGAAGCGCAATTGCTGAAGCAGGGCGTGTTTGCTGCAAAGGCGAAAACCCAGTCCGTCGACATGGACATGCCAGGGGAGCGCGGGTCGACCACGATCCTTCTCGATACGCTGTCGCCCGAGAGCTTCGGCGCGCTGATTGCGCTTTACGAACACCGGACGTTTGCGGCCGGCGTGCTGTGGGGCGTCAACCCGTTCGACCAGTGGGGCGTGGAGCGCGGCAAGGTGCTGGCCGAGGAGCTGGAAGGCGCCATCGCCGGCAAGGATGCGGGCAAGCGCGATCCCTCCACACTGCGTCTTGTCTCTCGCGCGCGGAAAACGCTGGGTTAGCCTCTCATCAAATGATGCGCGTTGCACACGCGCAAGCCTTGCCGCGTCCGGTTGATGGGCGCAGCATGTCTGCGCCCGGGCCGTGGATCGGCCCTGAAGGCGTAGAGTATCCCCGTGTCCGACAGGACCGGCCCGCGGCCCTTCACCCCAGGCGTGAAGGACAAGGACAATGAGCGGAGGAAAGGCGGCGACCGTCAGAGCGGTCGCCTTGAGCGGACCCTGCGGGGCCGGAAAAACGACCCTGCTTGAAGCCATGCTGTATGCGGCCGCCGCCATCCCGCGAAAGGGATCGATCGCGGCGAAGAACACGGTGGGCGATGCAAGCGCCGAGGCGCGGGCGCGCGGATTGTCGACCGAACTGAATGTTGCGGGGTTCGACTATCTCGGCGACCGCTATGTGGTGCTGGACTGTCCCGGCTCGGTGGACTTTGCAGCGGAGGCGGACGCGATATTGCCCGCCGTGGATCTGACCATCGTGGTGGCCGAGGCTGACCCCGCGAAGGCGGTGTTGCTGCATCCCATCCTGATGGCGCTGGAACGGCTGGGCGCGCCGCATGCGATTTTCATCAACAAGATCGACAAGGCGTCCGGGCGGCTGCGCGACCTGATCGCGGCGATCCAGCCGATGAGCAAGGCGCCGCTGGTGGCGCGGCAGATACCGATCTGGAATGGCGCGGGCGGGGCGAGCGGGTTCATCGACCTCGCGCTGGAGCGGGCGTTTCTCTATCAGCCCGGGCAGCCCTCGCTGCAGATCGATATTCCCAGAGGCGATGCAGATCGCGAAGCAGAAGCGCGCTTCAGGATGCTGGAGCAGGTCGCGGATTTCGATGACCGGCTGCTGGAGGAGCTGATCAACGATCACGAGCCGGAGCGCGGGCATGTGATGGCTGATCTCGCCGACGAGCTGAGCCAGGGGCTGATCGTGCCGGTGTTTGTTGGCGCGGCGGAGAATGGATCAGGCGTGCGGCGGCTGCTGAAGGCGTTGCGGCATGAGACGCCGGCGCTGGATGTGGCGGCGACGCGACTTGGCGCGGAGGGTCGCGCGGCGTGGGTGATGCGCACGCGCTATGCCGGACAGGCGGGCAGGCAGACGCTGGCGCGCGTGATGGCGGGCCGGATCGGCGACGGCGAGACGGTGACGGCGCCGGACGGGACATCCGAACGGATATCCGGCGTTGTGTCGCTGCAAGGTGAAACGCAGACGCGAACGGGCGCTGGCGTTGCAGGCGACGTTGTCTGCTTCGGACGGCTGGAGCATGCGCGGCGCGGCGATCTGCTGACCGCGGACGGCGCCGGGCGCAAGGCGAAGGTGGCGCAGGTGGCGCGGCGCGGCGTCTATGCGATGGCGGTGGAGACGAAGAACCGCCAGGACGATGTGAAACTGAACGCGGCGATGGCGAGGCTGTGCGATGAGGATGGCGCGCTGACGTTTGGCCCGGATCCGGTGACGCGCGAGTTCCGGCTCTCGGGCATGGGCGAGATGCATCTGAAGGCGGCGCTTGAGCGGCTGAACCGGGCGTTCGGTGTGAGCGTTGTCGCGAAGCGGCCGCAGACGGCGTATCGCGAGACGATCCGCAAATCAGCAACGCAGCGCGGGCGACACAAGAAGCAATCCGGCGGACATGGCCAGTTTGGCGATGTGCTGATGGAGATACGACCTGCGGACCGCGGTGCGGGTCTGGTGTTCGCACAGAAGATCCACGGCGGCGTGGTGCCGAAGCAGTATTTCGGCGCGATCGAGGATGGCGTGCGCGATGCGATGATGAAGGGGCCGCTGGGCTTCCCCGTCGTGGACGTGGAGGCGACGCTGCTGGATGGATCATATCACACCGTCGACAGTTCCGAGATTGCGTTCCGGACGGCGGGACGGATTGCGGTGAGCGATGCCTTGCCGACGTGCGAGCCGGTGCTGCTGGAGCCCGTGCATGCCGTGTCGATCCATACGCCATCCGATGCGACGGCGCGGGTGACGGCGATGATCCCGGTGCGGCGCGGGCAGATACTCGGCTTCGAGCCGCGCGAGGACTGGGCCGGATGGGACACGGTGCGCGCCTATGTGCCCGAGGACGAGCTGCACGACTTCATCCTGGAAATCAGGTCGGCCTCGCAGGGCCTTGGCGAACTCGAGACGGTGTTCGACCACATGGCGGAGGTGACCGGCAAGGCGGCGGCGAAGGCAGCCGAGCGCAGCGGGCACGCGATGGCGAAATAGATCGGCCCGCTTGCTCCGCCCGCTTGCTCAGCCTTCTGGCTCAGCCTTCTGGCGTGCGGATGCGGACGCGCGAGCGCGTCGAGCGGCCGTTCGGGTCGACGGCCGAGAGCGTGTAGAAGCCGGCAGCTCTCGGGCGCCAGACAGCCTCGCCTGCAGCGTTGCGCTTGAGCGGCTGACCATCGACATACCAGGCGAGGTGGCCGCGGCCTTCGGCGGTGAGGATGAAGGAGGTGTGTTCCTCGTCGGCCCAGACTTCCGAACCATCGGGCGGAAAGAGGATCTGGGGCGGGGCGTTCGCGCGGTCGAAGCGGGCGAGCGGCGCCGGCGGGCGATGGCTTTCGCTGTCGTTCTCGCGCAGGGCGGGGCCTGCGGCGCGAGCGGGCGTAATGCGGGCGATGGCGTCGAACGCATCGAACAGCACGGGCAGCGCGCCCTCGCGGCCGGTGACGCCAGGACGCGGATTGCCATCGGCCCGGCCCATCCAGACGACCACGGCATGACCGCCGCCAACGCCAGCAGCCCACGCGTCGCGGAAGCCGTAGGAAGTGCCGGTCTTGAAGGCGATGACGGGGGCGTCCTGCGTCAGCGAGGCGGGCATGCGGCCAGCGGGCGTCGGCGCAGCGGCGAGGATCCGGACAATCTCGTCGGCGGAGGCGGTGGACATGATCTGGGTGGCGGGGCGGTGCTTCTCGTTCGCCCTGGCTTCCTTCGACTCTGACTTCAGCCAGTTGAGCGGCAGCGCGCGGCCGCCATCGCCAAGCGCGGCATAGAGCAGGGCCAGTTCGCGGACGGTCAGACCTGCCCCGCCCAGCGCGATGGCGAGGCCGGTGTCGTCGTCAGCTTCCAGCGGCAGGGAGAGTTCGGCGCCGGCCATGGCGAGCGCGGAGGCGAAGCGCCGGGCGCCGACTGCATCCAGTGCGGTGACGGCGGGGACGTTGAGTGAATGCTGGAGGGCTTCGGCGACGGTGACATCGCCGCGAAAGGTGCGGTCGAAATTGTCGGGCCGGTAGGAGGCAAAGCGGCGGGGGGCGTCGGCGATGCGGGTGTCGGCGGAGGCGACGCCATCATCGAAGGCGAGACCGTAGATGAAGGGTTTCAGCGTGGAGCCGGGCGAGCGGGGGCGGTTGGTAAGATCGATCCAGCCGCCGGCCGTGTTGCGATTGGACGACCCGACGGCGGAGCGCACTTCGCGCGCAGCGATATCGACGACCACGATAGCGACCTGCACGCCATCGCGCGTGGGGCCGGAGGAGGTCTTCGCGAGGTTTTCCAGTTCCTTCTGGAGCGCAAGATCAAGCGTTGTCGGGATGTTGTCGTCGTTCTCGGCGCGGGCGACGGCTTCTTCAGCGGCGTGCCAGGCGACGGAGGGGAAGTCACGGCGTCTGGGGGCCGGATATTCGGCGGACTCGGCGGCAAGGTCGGCCGCGACGATGGATTCGAGCGCGAGGCGATCCAGCACGCGCTTGCGCGCGACGATGGCGGCTTTGGGATGCAGGTCCGGGCGGCGGGCTTCGGGCGATTGCGGCAGCGCGATCAGCATGGCGATCTGGTCGGGCGAGAGGCTGTCGGGCTCGCGGCCGAAATAGGCCCAGGAGGCTGCGCGCACGCCTTCGAGGTTGCCGCCATAAGGCGCCAGCGTGAGATAGAGTTCGAGGATCTGGTCCTTCGACATCCGGTGTTCGAGCTGGAAAGCGCGGATGGATTCGATCAGCTTCGCGCCGAGGGTTCTTGGTCTTGGATCAAGCAGCCGGGCGGTCTGCATCGTGATGGTGGAGCCGCCCGAGACGATGCGGCCGGCAGATGCGAATGATGTGGCGGCGCGGACGAGGGCTGCCGGATCGACGCCGGAGTGGGAGCGGAAGCGCTTGTCCTCGTAGGCCAGCAGGGCGTCGATGAAATCCGGGTCGATCTGGTCGATGTGGGCCCGCATGCGCCACTTGCCGTCATCAACCGGGAAGACGCGAAGGACCGCGCCGCGGCGGTCCATCACCACGGCGGAGATGTTGCGCGCGCGATCCATCGGCGGGGGAAAGAGAAAGTCGAGCGCCATCAGCGGGACGGCGATGAGCAGCACGAGAAGGGCTGCGCGGCGCCACCATTCGGCGGGCCACCAGAGCTTCGGCTTCCAGCCTTTCGGCGGAAGGCGTGCGATGAGACGGGACTTCAGGATCGCTGTCGGGGACGGCTTTTCAGATGGCGCGCTCATTGCGGCCTCTGGATACTCCGAGGCACATCATCCCGGAGAGCGTTGTGCGCTTCCGGGATGACAGGCGTTGGTGTTGCCGCGCGTGCATCAATTCCTGCGGGCGATGGTGATCGAGCGCGAGATGGTGCGGGCGAAGGTGTCGGGGCGGTACATGTCTTCGGCGACCGCGCCCGGCATGGTGAAGCTTCCGGGCGTGACCGCGCGGACCATGTAGGCGACCGTTGCAGCTTCACGATCATAAAGATCGATGGCGGCAATGAAGCGGTCGTCGCGGGCTTCGGCGATGTTCGGAGACGAGATGTCGCCGAGGAAGCTGTAGGGACCCGTCTTGCCCGCATCTTCCGGACGGACGACGCCTTCGATCTCGAAGCCTGCAGGCAGCAGGTCTGCGATGATCAGGGGCGTGGTGCGGGCCTCCGAGGCCTGGACGGTGATCGCCACGATCATGCGGTCGCCCTGACGGAAGGACGTACCGTTGATCGCGCCGCCGCCGGGCGCCCAGAGTTGCTTGTTCATCGCGAGGCCGTCAGACGCCGGCGCCGGCGCCGATGCGGGCGAGCCGCGTGCGACGCTGGTGACGTAGACCGGCGAGGAGCCGTTGTTGGTGAAGGACGGCGGCTGGCGTGACTGGGCGCCATCAAGGCTCCAGGACCGGCCGGCTGTGACGACCTTCGCCTGGCCCTGCATCGTGACCGAGACGCTGGACTGGCCGCCCGAGAGCGCATTGGCGGCGAGGAGAAGGAAGGCCTTCTCCTGCGTCGTCAGGCGATCGGGTTCGGGCAGGTCGCGCGCGGTGCGCTCGGTGAGACGCTGCACGCGATCCGTCGCCCTGGCTTCGGCGGCGAGGGCGAGGACGCCGGCCACGTCGCGACGCGGCGTCTGGTAGTAGTCGCCGCTGTTTTCGTAGCCGAGGGCTTTCTCCGCTGCATCGAAGGCCGACCTGGAGCGGGCCTTGTCGCCGATCATGTAGAGCGCCGCGCCGAGCTGGGCCCGTGCGAGCGGGCTGGAGATGCGGTTGAGGCGATCGTCATGCAGATAACGCAGCCGCGACTTGTCCATGCGGCCGGCTTTCGCAAGCACGTAGGACGCATAGGCGATGGAGCGATCCATCAGCAGCTGGTTGGTGTCGGGGTTGTACTTGCTTTCGTAGACTTCGAACGCATAGCCGGTCGACCACTGGCTTTCGCGGACGGCGAACTCTTCCAGCGCATCGAACGCCTTGTCGAGCGCAGCGTCGGGGACAACGTAGCCGGCGGCCTTGGCGCGGGTGAGGAAGTCCACCGCATAAGCGCCGAGCCATGGCGTCGCCTGACGGTCGCCGACGCGCCACAGGCCAATTGCGCCATCGGCGCCCTGCCGGTTGAGCAGGGTGGAGATGGCGTCCTGGATGTTGTTGCGCAGGTCGGCGGGCGTCTTGCGATTGGCGAGGGCCGCCATCTGCTGGGCATAGAGCAGCGGCATCGCGCGCGAGACGATCTGCTCGGTGCAGCCGTAGGGGTAGCGGTCGAGCGAGTCGAACAGGGCGGCCGCGTCCATCGGGATGGGCGAGATCGACACATTCACCGAGCCGGAGCCGGGCACGAAGCTGGAGAGCGCATCCGGACGCGGCGAGAAGGACTGGCCGGGCTGGATCACTTCGCGCTCAACGTAGCTTGCCGGCATCCAGGCCGAGCGGGTCTGGATCGGATAGGCGCGGCTGACGGCGTAGTTGTTGGGTCCTGTGACCTTCAGCGCGATTTCCGAGATGCCTTCCGACGAGGAGGACAACGTGGCGTCAAGATCGCGGCGCTGGCCCTTGTTGATGCTGGCGGAGAGATCGCCCGCAGCAGAGCGGACCGGAGCGGTCGCGGTGACGGCGGCGCGGTAAGTGCCTGCGGCGCCTTCGACGTTGTCGAGCGAGACGGTCGCGACGGCTTCATCGCCGGGGGCGAGGAAGCGCGGCAGGATCATTTCCGACGGGACCGGATCGCGGACGGTGAGCGGCTGGGAAGCCGAGCCGAGGCCCGAAGCGGACCAGGCGACAGCCATCAGACGCAACTCGCCGTTGAATTCCGGCACGTCGAGCGTGACGGAGGCGCGACCCTTGCTGTCGAGTTTCACCGGGCCCGAGAACAGGGCGACAGATTTGGTGGGGACGACGGTGAGGCCGGCGCCGCCAATCTGGTCGCCGCCCGAGCGGGCTGTGCCGGCTGCGCCCTGGTTGGGATCAAGCAGGCGGCCATAGTCGTCGCGCAGTTCGACGCCGAGACGGCGCTTGCCGAAGAAGTACTTCGCCGGATCGGGCGACTGGAAGCCGGTGAGCAGCAGGATGCCTTCATCGACGGCGGCGATTGTGACCCAGGTATCCTCACGGATCGGGCCGGACGTGGCGGCGATGTCGATCTTCAGCTGGCTGCGCGGACGCTGGACTTCGGGCGCCTTCAGGGTAAGGGCGAAGGTGCGCGGGGCGACATCCACGGCGACGTGGGCGACACCAACGGCGCGGCGCGGCTTGGGCCGGGAGACGGCATCGCGCGGCGTGTAGACGCTGGCCATGACGTAGACGCCCGCACCCCATTCCTTCGTCACCGGCAGCTTGATGCGGCCGCCGCCGGCTTTCACCGAGATGGTGCGCGTGGTGATGACGTTTTCGGAGGCGACGACGATTTCAGCTTCACCAGCGTAAGGCGCGTTGATGCCGATCTCGATTTCGGAGCCGATCGCGGGGAGCTTTTCCGGAACGGTGAGACGGACGCGATCGGGCGCCTCGACGCCTTCCTGCGGGGTGCCGCCCCAGCCAGCCCAGAAGCCGAGCGAGGCTTCGGCGCCGGAATTGGCTTCGGTGAGGACGAGTTCGTAATCGCCCCAGTCGAGTTCACGGGTGGAGATCTTGCCAACGCCGCCTTCAGCGATGCGGGCCGTGCCATCCTGGACCTCCACGACTTCACGCGACTGGCGCCACTGCCATGCGCCGCCATCGGCGCGATACCAGTCGTACTTCCAGTCGATGCGGACGAGGCGCCAGTTGATCTCGGCGGATTTCTGCGCGCCGGAGCGGTCGAGCGAGACGATCTCGAAAGCGGCGGGCTTGCCTTCGGGCGAGGAATTGTCCTCGAAGGCGGTCTTGATGCCGAGATAGCGGTCGTTCGGGCGGTAGGCGATGCGGACGTCGTCGCGGACGGGGCGGCCGCCGGGTTCGATGGCGCTGATCACGGCGCGCAGGCGCAGCGGGCGCGAGCTGTCGGCGTTGTCGGCCGCGCGCGGATCGATGGTGATCGTCGCCTTGCCGGCGCCGTCGGTGACGGCGGCCGGCAGGTCGAAGGTCGACTCCCGGAAGCTTTCATCGTGGCGACCGAAGGCGTAGCCGACGGTTTTCGGGAACGGGGCTGGATCGGGTTCGACGCGGACCGAGCCTTCAACGGGCAGGCCGGCGCCGGGCGCGCCATAGAGGAAGCGCACATTCGAATCGATGCGGCGCTGCTGGTCCTTGCCGATCGGCGTGGCGGTGTCGCCGGTGAGCGTGAGGGCGATGCGTTGCGGCACGAAGTCTTCGACCGAGAAGGTGCGCTGGCCGACCTGGCCGACGCCGTCGATCTCGGTGGTCATGCGCCATTCGCCGCGCGCGGCGGCTTTGGGCAGGGCGAAGTCGTAGCGAACGGCGCCGGCCTCGGCTGCTTTCGGGAAACGCTTGCGGCCGGCTTCGAGGCCGTTGGGTCCATAGACAATCATCGCCCCGGCGCGGTCGGTCAGCGCATTGGCGGCGGCGTTGCGGATGAGGGCCGTGCCCATGACGGTCTCGCCGGGGCGGTAGACGCCGCGTTCGGTGTAGACGAAGGCGTCAGCGGCGCTGGAGGGATCGCGGCCGCCGATGTCGCGCTCGGTCAGGTCGACCGGGGAGCGGTCAAGGTCGAGGATCGCGAAATCGCCGTTGGCGGCGTAGGCCATCAGCATGCGGGGCTGCATGGGGCCTTCGCCGCGCATGACGGGGCCGGTGAACTTGACGTGGCCGTCGCCATCGCTGTCGCCGCGCGCGAGGATCTCGTTGTTGCGGGCGATGAGTTCGACCTTCACGCCGCGCATCGGCTTGGCCGACTGGAGTGAGCGGATGGTGGTCGACATGCCGTCATTGCCGGTGAAGGTGGTGAGGGCAAGGTCGGTGATGATCAGCCAGCGTTTGGCGGTGGCGGCTTGATCCGGGACCTTGCCGGCCGCATCGAGCTGGTCGAGCTCGACGAAGTAGGCGCCGGGCTGCAGGCGCGGAATCGCGGTGGCGATGGGGAAGACGGTGGTTTTCGCGGCGTTGGACGAGCCGGGCGTGTCGATTTCGCCGGTCCACAGCTTCTCGGCGACGTCATACGCCTCGGAATTGTAGTCCATGTAGCCATAGCTGCCCTGCGAGGCGTTGTAGCCCTGGCTGATGGTCTTGAAGGCGAGTGCGCGGTCGGTGATGCGCGAGATGGTGACCTTCACCTTCTCGACGTTGACGGTTTCCAGCGCGAGGCCATCAGCCTCGATGCGCGGCAGGATAACGCCATCGCCCTTGAAGCCGACAAAGGAGGGTCGGTCGCCGAATTCGATGGAGATGGTTTCGTCATAGGCCAGCGTGCGGCCATCCTGCGCCGGCAGGCCCGAGCGGATCGTCAGCTCGCGTTCCTGGCCGAAGGTGAGGCCTCCAACGCAGAGATTGGCGCCGTCGATGGTCAGCGCGGTCTGCGTGGCCGGCGACACTTCGAGATAGGGGGCGTAATCTTTCGCCGGATCGAGCGTCGAGGAGAAGGTGAGGCAGGCGCGGGGCAGGTCCTGCGTGACGTCGATGGCGTAGCGGACGAACTCGAACTCCTTCGAGGCCGGATCGCCGGCGCGCTTGGAGGCGCCCTGCCGGGCTTCGAGGCGGGGGCCCTGATCCTTGCCGTGGACGATGGAGGCGTCGCCGCTTCCGCCAGGCTTGCTGCAGCTTCCCAATGCGATAGCAGCAATCGCGCCCGCTGCGACAAGCGTCAGCGCACGCCAGATATTTTTCGTCCCCACGACGTTCTCTCCTCGACCCCTGCCCGATGAAGGCATGTTCACCTTATCCGAGCCTGCCAGTGAAAAGGAAGGGCTGGATGATGGCGAACCAGCGGTAAGTTTCTGAAACCGGGGAGTTTTGTCAGTTGAATGTCGGCTGGATGACGGTTGCCAGCCGAAAATCGTTCGCCGCCGCAGCGTCGACAAATGACAGCCGGGCGGATTTGCTTGGCAGCGGGCGGCTTCGGCGGTTGAAGTCGGTGTGTTGCCGGAGACCTGACCATGAACCGTGACGCCAGTGAGTCGTTTCCCGAGATCCGCGATGCGGTGCGGAAACTGTGCGCGCAGTTTCCAGGCGAGTACTGGCGGGCGCTGGATCGCACGCGCGCGTATCCCACAGCGTTTGTGCAGACACTGACGCGGGAGGGGTTTCTGTCGGTGCTGATACCGGAGGTTTACGGCGGGTCGGGGCTGGGATTGCGGGCGGCGGCAGCCGTGCTGGAGGAAATCCACCGGTCGGGCTGCAATGGCGGCGCGTGCCATGCGCAGATGTACACGATGGGCGTGGTGCTGCGCCATGGCAGCGAAGCGCAGAAGCAGGCCTACCTCCCCAGGATCGCAAGCGGCGACCTGCGTCTGCAGGCGTTTGGCGTGACCGAGCCGACGGCGGGGACTGACACCACCCGGATATCCACGTTTGCGCGGCGGGATGGCGACGATTATGTCGTCACCGGCCAGAAGATCTGGATTTCGCGGGCCGAGCATTCCGACCT
>Ga0075163_10001789_pt1 | contig 29017 bp, 21 predicted proteins | sample JI1023141ADNA_FD_71478 | JGI IMG/M metagenome (GOLD analysis project Ga0075163, IMG submission 71478) | Wastewater effluent complex algal communities from Wisconsin, to seasonally profile nutrient transformation and Carbon sequestration -... | ecosystem: Engineered > WWTP > Effluent > Algae...
CGCCAGAACACGATCATCGACAGCGCGGGCTTGATGTTCTCGGCCTGGTTGAGCCAGTCGATCCGCTCGGCCGGCAGCAACCAGCCGATGCCCGGCACCTCGGACAAGGCGCTGATGCCGAGATTGATCAGGCCGAAATCGGTCGAGAACAGCGAACTGAACATGATCGCGATGGCGACCGTCGAGGTGATGTAGGGCAGGAAGTAGGCCCCGACCACGCCATTGCGCAGGCCTTTGAACGAGGTGTGGATGAACACCGCCAGCGGGATGCCCACCAGGTGCTGCGGCACGCCGGAGGCAACCGCCAGCCAAGCGGTGTTTTTCAGCGACTTCCAGAACCACTCGTCTTCCAGGGCGAAAGCGAAGTTGTCCAGCCCGACGAAGCTCATCGCAGCCAACCCGTTGGTGGGCTCCCACGACTGGAAGGCGAGATACAGCGAGAACAGGAGGGGGAACATCCCGAACACCATGAACAGCACGAGGAACGGGCTGATGAAGACGTAGGGTGCCCACTCGGGAGACAGGCGGAGAGCGGCAGACAGCTTCATGGTGCGATGTGTTCCGCGGGCTCAGCGCAGGGCGCGCTTCTCCAGCAGCCGCTGGGCGTCCGCCAGTGCGACGGCGATGTCCTTGCCCTGGTCGAGCACCTTGTCGAGCTCGGTGTTGATCACCTCGTCGGCGAAGGCGTCCTGCTTGTGAACACTGACGGCGACGATGTGGCGCGTCGCTTCCCGCCACATCGCCCGCGCAGGCTGCCCACCCAGGAAGGGAAGGGGCTTGTCGAAGAAGGGGTCGTCGAAGGTTTCGACCAACGCCGGAAAGGCATCCTGCGACTTGAAGGCGGCGAGCTGGCGGTCGCGGTCCAGCGTCAGCAGTTGGATCAACTCCCATGCCAAGGGCTTGCTGGCCTCGGGTGCACCCCGCGCGATCGCGAAGAAGGTGCCCCCCGAGGCGGCCCAGGCGCCTTCGGGCAACTGCGCGGCCCGCCACAGGCCCTTGGTGTCGGGTGCCAGCCAGTTGCTCAGGTGGCCCGCCAGCCAGGCCCCGGACATCTGGGTGGCCAGCGTCCCGCGCTTGAAACCCTCGGACCAGTCGTTCGACCAGGCGGCAACGCGGGCGTCCAGCTTGTGGCGGCGGACCTGCCGCGCCAGCTCGAAGGCGCGAACGAACCGAGGCGTGGAAACCAGCACACGGGATTGGCTGTCGAAGTACAGGCCTTCGCCCTGCCGGACCCCGGTGCGGATCGCGATGTCCTTCATGTCCCGCGCGTGCGCCATCAGGTACGCGCCCGTGGCTGCCTTGATCTTGACGCCGGCGGCGACATAGCTGTCCCAGGACCGCGTCAGGTCGGCCTCGGCGACGCCGGCTTTGTCGAGGATGTCCTTGCGATACAGCAGCGTTCCCGGGCCGATGTCGGACGGCACCGCCACGACCGCACCCTTGCGGTTGGTGGCCTGCTGGAACGCGTAGGGCACCCAGCGCGACTCGAACCGCCGGATGTCATAGGGCGGGCGCGACAGATCCTCCAACCCACCGCCCTGCGCGAACCGGCCGACGTAGCCCACCTCGAGTGCCATCACGTCCGGCAGGTAGAACGAGGTGGACATCGCGGTGGTCATCGCGGTGTGGTGATCGATCAGTTGGCGGCTGACGACCTTGACTTCGACGTTCGGGTGGCGCCTGGTCCATTCGGGGATGGCCGCGCGCACCATCTCGTCCACGGCCGGGAAGGCTGCCACCGTCAAACGCTGTTGTGCCCCGGCTCCGCCGACGAACAGGGCGGCCACGCTCAGGCCGAAGCCCAGCCGGCCCATCCTGCTCCGTCGTGTCGATTGCCGCATCCCGGTCCCCACTGGTGCTGCCCGATCCTGAGGCAGCCTGTAATAATGAAAGCGCTTTCAGAATATAGGCGGTCGACGCTCCAAGTGTCAATCGAGGGAAATCGCCAACCCCCGCATCAGCATTCAGACCGCTTGCGGGAGGCTGCCGGCCTGCTTGTTCGCTGGGACCGCCAGATCGATCAACCGGGGGCGCGGCAGGTCCAGCGCGGCCATCAGGGCGATGAAGTCGCCCCGGCTCCGGCCAGCGAGCCTCGGGTTGGTCGTGCGCTCCTCTTCGATGCACGAGACTCGCCGCCCACGGTAGTCGTGCCCCGGGTACACCAAGGTCTCGCCTGGCAACGTGAACAACCTGCCAGTGATCGCGTCGTACAGCTGCCCCGCATCTCCCTGCTGGAAATCGGTGCGCCCACAGCCGCCGATCAGCAGCGCATCGCCGGTGAAAAGCCGGTCACGCCAGTGGAAGGTCATGCTTCCTGGCGTGTGGCCCGGGGTGGCAATGACGGCAAGCACTTCGTCGCCGAACGGCAGTTCGTCGCCGTCCAGCAGCGGCCGGTCATAGCCTGCTGCCTCGCACGCCATGCCCACCGCAGTGGGCGGCGCCTCGGGCAGCGACGCCTTCAGGGCGGCGGCCCCGGTGACGTGGTCGGCATGGACATGCGTGTCCAGCACCCAGCGGACCGCGGCCCCCAGCTCAGCCACCAGCGCCAGGTCACGCTCGCGCTGTTCCAGCACCGGATCGATCAGCACGGCCTGCTTGGTGCGGTCGCAAGCCAGCAGGTAGGTGTAGGTGGACGAAACCGGGTCGAAGCGTTGCAGAAACATGGTGGGGCGCCCTCGGTCGAGGCGAATAGCGTAACGCCAACAGCCTGCGGAAAACCGCTAGCCAGACACCCCCTAGTTTGAAGTAGGCTTGCAATCGCTTACAGAAGAACCGGCTGCGACAGGGAGACCGCCGCTCATGAACAGACTGAGCTTTCACAAGGATGCGGGCATTGACCTGCAGGGCCGCGCGCTGGATGCCCACCTCGCGCAGCTCGGGCTCCAGGCTGATCAGCTGGAGGTGGCGCTTGACGCGCCGAATGGTGTGGTGCGGGTGAGCGGCTGCGCGCGGGACCAGGACACCCGGGAGCGCATCGTGCTGTGCTGCGGCAATGTGCGCGGCGTGGCGGAGGTCGACGACTGCATGACCGTGGTGATGCCCTCCGAGGTGTCGCGCTGGCGCTTCGTGCAGCCGGGCGAGACGCTGGCACGCATTGCGCTGGATCTCTACCGCGACGCCAGCAAGGCCCAGCTCCTGCACTCAGCCAACCAGCCCTTGATCGGCGCCGACAACGACCTGGCGGCAGGCTGGCTGCTACGCGTTCCGGTCTAGGGCCGGATAGTCGGTGTAGCCGCGCTCGCCGCCGCCGTACAGCGTGCTGGTGTCGAGCGGATTCAAGGCCGCGCCTTCGCGCAGCCGACGACCCAGATCCGGGTTGGCGATGAAGGCCTTGCCAAAGGCCACGAGATCGGCCTCCCCGCGTTCGACCACGCCTTCGGCCATGGCCTGGTCATAGCCGTTGTTGACCATCCAGGCCCCGGCAAAACCGGCGCGCAGCGCGGCGTAGTCGAACGGCTTGACGCCCTTGTCACTCAGGTCGCGCGGGCCCCCGGTGGCGCCTTCGACCACATGCACATAGGCCAGGCCCATGGGCGCGAACCGCTCCACCACGCGCCCGTAGAGCGCCTGCGCGTCGCTGTCCTGGCCCGCATCGTTGGCCGGGGTGATGGGCGACAGGCGCACGCCGGTGCGGCCGCCGCCAATCTCGCTGGTGATGGCGGCCAGCACCTCGGTGATCAGGCGGGTGCGGTTCTCCACCGACCCGCCGTAGGCGTCCGTTCGGTCGTTGATGCTGTCGCGCAGGAACTGCTCGATCAGGTAGCCGTTGGCCGCGTGCAACTCGACCCCATCAAACCCCGCCTGCATCGCCATGGCGGCGGCGTGGCGGTAGTCGGCGATCAGGCCCGGGATCTCGTCAGTGCGCAGCGCGCGCGGCTCCGACACCGAGGCAAAGCCACCGGCAATGAAGGTCTTGGTCTTGGCGGGGCAGTTGGTGGACGACACCGGCGCCGCGCCGCCCGGCAGCAGCGACGTGTGCGAAATGCGTCCCACGTGCCACAGCTGGATCACGATCCTGCCGCCCTCGGTATGCACCGCATCGGTGATTCGGCGCCAGGCCGTGACCTGCTCCGGGCTGTGGATCCCCGGCGTGTCGAGGTAGCCCTGGCCCATGGGGCTGATCTGGCTGGCCTCGGTGATGATCAGGCCGGCGCCGGTGGCCGGGTTGGAGCGCTGGCGGTAGTACTGCCGCATCAGGTCGGTGGGCACCTGGCCGGCACCTGCGCGGTTGCGCGTCAATGGGGCCATCACGATGCGGTTGGCCAAGGCGATGTCGCCGACGAGGAGTGGGTCGTAGAGGGATGTCATGGGTGCAAGACTACAGGCAACCCACCGGCTACAGTGCGAGCTGGATCAAGCCCTTACGGGTGGCCGGCGCACCGCCAGGCCGCCCGACGACACGAGACTCTTCATGCTGGCCTACCGACACGCCTTCCACGCCGGCAACCACGCCGATGTGCTCAAGCACCTGGTGCTCGACCAGGTCTTGCGCTACATGACGGCCAAGGACAAGCCCTTCCGCTACATCGACACCCACGCCGGCGCCGGTGGTTACCTGCTGAAAGGTGCCCAGGCGCAGAAGAAGGCCGAGTACCGCGAGGGCATCAACCGGCTGTGGAGCCGGCCCGACCTGCCCGAGGCAGTGGCGCAGTACGTGGAGCTGGTGCAGCGCTTCAACCTGCCCGAGGCGGCACCCGGCGAGCCCGCACCGATGCTGGAAAAGGGCATGACGCCTCCCCTGGCGCTGTACCCCGGCTCCCCGTCAATCGCCCGCATGCACCTGCGTCCGGGTGATTCGATGCGCCTGTTCGAGCTGCACCCCAGCGACGCGCGCACGCTGGCCGCGCACTTCGGCGGCCGCCAGGTGCAGGTGATCAACGAAGATGGCTTTGCCGGCCTGAAGGGCCAGATCCCCCCCTCGCCGCGCCGCGGGCTGGTGCTGATGGACCCCTCCTATGAGCTTGTCGGCGACTACGGCAAGGTGGTGGCCACGCTGCGCGAGGCGGTCACGCGTTTTGCCGAGGGCGTGTACGTGCTGTGGTACCCGCAGGTCAACCGGATCGAGGCCGCGCAGTTGCCCAAGCGCCTGATGGCACTGAGCCCCAAGGGTTGGCTGCACGTGCGACTGACCGTGAACAAGCCAGATGCGCAGGGCTTTGGCCTGTCGGGCAGCGGCCTGTTCGTGATCAACCCGCCGTTCACGCTGCACGCCACGCTGGCCGCGGTGATGCCCTACCTCGTCGAGCAACTGGCGCAGTACGAGGACGCCAGCTTTCTCATCGAGGAACAGCCCGCCTAGGCTCGAACGCTGCGCGTCGACTCGCGGTTCACGAGCTGCGGTGGCGGCAGCGCCACCTGGGGCTGAACGCCGCGCAGCAGATCCAGCATCGCCCGCGCCGACAAGCACCCGAGTTCATAGACCGGCTGGCGAACGGTCGTCAACGGCGGGATCGAGAACTGCGACCCGTGCAGGTCGTCGAAGCCCACGATCGAGACATCGTCAGGCACGCGGAGGTGGCGCCGATACAGGCCCAGCGCGGCGCCGTAGGCCATCTGGTCGTTTGCCGTGAAGATGGCACTGAAGTCCTGCCGCGTGGCAATGAGGTGATCGACCGCCCGGAGGCCGCTGGATTCATGGAAGTCGCCTGGCACCACGAGCGCGGGGTCGAACGGCAGCTTGGCCTGCTTGAGCGCCAGCTTGTACCCTTGCTGGCGCTCCACGGCGTCGGCGTGGGCCAGGTCGCCGCTGATGTGGACGATGCGCCGGTGGCCCTGCTCGATCAGGTGGTTCGTGGCCAGACGCGCCCCCTCGACATTGTCGAAGTTCAGGTTGACGATCCGGGGCGCCTTGAGCTGCCGGCCGGTCACCACCATGGGCACGGTGTTGGCCACCGCAAGAAGTGCCTTGTCTGCCAGGCGGCCGGTGAACATGATGACGCCGTCCACCCGCCTGGAAAGCAGGACGTCGATGCACTTCTGCTCGTCGGCGGCATCCCAGTGGCCGCTGACGAACAACGGGATGTAGCCCGCCGCGCCCAGTTCGTCCTCGATGCCCCGCAGGCCCTCGCCATAGAACGGGCTGTCGATCGCCTGGGTGATGACCCCGATGCTGAGCGTGCGGCCCCCGGCGAGCCCGCGCGCGACAGGGTTCGGGCGGAACCCGAGCCGCGCGATCGCCTTGTCGACAGCGGCCTTCTTGTCGGCACTGACCTTGGCGGTACCGTTCAAGATACGGGATACCGTACTGGGCGAGACCTGGGCCGCCGCAGCCACCATCTCGAGTGTCACCACCTGGCCTGCCGCGCTCGATGCGGCGGCCACTGTGCCGCGCGCCTGTCGGGAGTGCCTTTCGGACTTGCCTGATTCTTTCGCCATGGCGCGGAGTGTGGGTCACTGAAAGCGTTGCCAGCTTTGGAGTTTAAGTGCTGGGCACACACGCCACAACGCCGGCCGGGCGCCAGGCTGGCGACAATCCCCGGATGAACCGCGCCCCTGCACCTCTCGCCGGCCTCAAGGTCCTGGAGCTTGGACAGTTGATCGCCGGCCCCTTTGCCGGCCGCATGCTCGGCGACTTCGGTGCCGACGTGATCAAGGTCGAGCCGCCCGGCAACGGAGATCCGCTGCGCCAGTGGCGCCTGCTGCACGACGGCACCAGCGTGTGGTGGCAGGTGCAAAGCCGCAACAAGCGCAGCGTGGTGCTGGACCTGCGCACCGACGAGGGCCGGGCCGGCGTGCGTGCACTGGCCCGCGAGGCCGATGTGCTGATCGAGAACTTCAAGCCCGGCACGCTGGAGAAGTGGGGGCTGGGGCCAGACCAACTCACACACGACAACCCGGGCCTGGTGATGCTGCGCATCTCGGGCTATGGGCAGACCGGCCCGTACCGTGATCTGCCGGGTTTCGCCGTGGTCGCCGAGGCCATGGGCGGGCTGCGCCACCTGATGGGCGAGCCGGGCCGCGTGCCGGTGCGTGCCGGTGTCTCGCTCGGTGACACCCTGGCCGGCCTGCACGGCGTGATCGGCGTGCTGATGGCCCTGCAGGCGCGCGCCCGCGACGGCCGAGGCCAGGTGGTCGACGTGGCCTTGTATGAGGCGGTTTTCAACTGCATGGAAAGTCTTCTGCCCGAGTACAGCGCCTTTGGGGCCATCCGCCAACCGGCCGGCTCAGCACTGCCGGGCATCGCACCCAGCAACGCCTACCGATGTGCCGATGGCCAGGTGGTGATCGGCGGCAACGGGGATTCGATCTACAAGCGCCTGATGGCCTCCATCGGCCGCGACGACCTGGGCCAGGACACAGCGCTGGCCAGCAACGCCCAGCGTGCCGCCCGGGCCGACGAGCTCGACGCCGCCATCACCGCCTGGACCGTGCAGCGCCCCGTCAATGAGGTGGTGGCCACGTTGCAGGCGTCCAGCGTGCCGGTGGGCCGCATCTACACGGTGAAGGACATCGCCGAGGACCCGCACTTCCAGGCCCGCGGCATGCTGCAGGACGCCGCCACGCCCGATGGACTGGCGTTGAAGGTGCCTGGGGTCGTGCCGCGGTTGTCCGCCACACCAGGCCGGCTGGAGCGCCCCGCACCGCGGCTGGGCGAGCATGACGGGCAGGGCTTTGACGCTGACTGAGCACCCAATTGCGGGTCTCGCGCGGCGGCCGCCTGCTGCGGCATCATCCGATCCATCGCAACCCGGGAGGCAACATGTCTTCTGAACACGGCGGCCAGTTCGCCCTGCTCGGCCAACGCCGCTTCGCACCGTTCTTCTGGACCCAGTTCCTCGGCGCGGCGAACGACAACGTCTTCAAGTTCGCCTTCACGATGCTGGTGACCTACCGGGTCAACGTCTCGTGGATGCCGCCACAGCTGGCCGGCCTGGTGATCGGCGCGGTGTTCATCGCCCCGTTCCTGTTGTTCTCAGCCACCTCGGGCCAGCTCGCTGACAAGTACGACAAGGCCTTCATGACCCGCCTGGTCAAGAACCTGGAGATCGTGATCATGGTGCTGGCCACCATCGGCCTGTTCAACGGCAGCGTCGCCTTGCTGCTGGGCTGCATCTTCCTGCTGGGTTTGCACAGCACGCTGTTCGGGCCGGTGAAGTACGCCTACCTGCCACAGCACCTCGAGGAGCACGAACTCACCGGCGGCAACGGCATGATCGAGATGGGCACCTTCGTCGCCATCCTGCTGGGCAACCTGGCCGGCGGCGTGCTCATCGCGCTGCCTGAAGACGCCTGGCTGCCAGGTGCCAAGGCGGTGGCGTTCGCGTCCCTGGCGCTGGCCGTGCTGGGCCGGTTGACGGCGCAGTTCGTGCCCGCCACGCCCTCCACCGCACCTGAGCTTAGTGTCAACTGGAACCCGGTCAGCGAGACCTGGCGCAACCTGAAGCTGGCGCACGGCAACATCGTCGTCTACCGCTCGCTGCTGGGCATCTCCTGGATGTGGTTCTTCGGCGCGGTGTTCCTGTCGCAGTTCCCCTCCTTCGCGAAAGACGTGCTGCACGGCGACGAGCACGTGGCCTCGATGCTGCTGGTGGTGTTCTCGCTGGGCATCGGCACCGGCTCGCTGCTGTGCGAAACGCTCAGCCGCCGGCACGTGGAGATCGGCCTGGTGCCGCTTGGCGCCATCGGCATGAGCGTGTTCGCAGCCGACCTGTGGTTGGCCGCCAGCGGGCTGGGCGATGACACCACGATGCTGACGGTGGGCGCCTTCCTCGCGCAGCCGGCGCATTGGCGGGTGCTGTTCGACCTGTTCGCACTGTCGCTGGCCGCCGGGCTGTACAGCGTGCCGATGTACGCGCTGATCCAGTTGCGCTCGCCGCCCAGCCACCGGGCCCGCATCATCGCGGCCAACAACATCCTCAACGCGCTGTTCATGATCGCCAGCAGCTTGATCGTCGGCGCGCTGTTGTCGGCCGGCTTCACGATCCCCCAGGTGTTCGGCCTGATCGCACTGGCCAACGCCATCGTCGCCGGCTACATCTTCCTGGTGGTGCCCGAATACCTGTTGCGGTTCGTCGCCTGGTTGCTGTCGCACTTCGTCTACCGGCTTCGCCTGGTGGGGGACGAGCACATCCCCCACCAGGGCGCGGCGGTGATCGTCTGCAATCACGTGAGCTACGTGGATGCCGTGTTGCTGATGGCCGCCAGCCCGCGGCCGATCCGCTTCGTGATGGACCACCGCATCTTCAAGGTGCCGGTTCTGGGCTGGCTGTTCAGGCTGGCCAAGGCGATCCCCATCGCCCCCCGCCAGGAGGACCCGCAGGCCTACCAGGCCGCCTTCGACGCCGCGGATGCGGTGCTGGCCGAGGGCGACCTGCTGTGCATCTTCCCGGAGGGCGGGATCACGGTCGACGGCACGTTGCAGCCTTTCAAGGGCGGCATCATGAAGATCCTGGCGCGGCGGCCCGCGACGGTGGTGCCCATGGCGCTGGTCAACCTGTATGGCTCCTTTTTCTCGCGCGCCGAGGGCGGGCGGGCCATGAGCAGGCCGTTCCGGCGCGGGTGGTTCAGCCGCGTCACGGTGGTGGCCGCGCCAGCCGTGCCGTCACAGGCGGTGAGCCCGGAGGCGCTGCACGCGCAGGTGGCCGGCCTGCTGCAGTCCGATGGTGAGACAGCCAGTTCGAAGGCGGTGCTGACATGAGCGAGAACGACACATCTGCAAGCCAGGGGTCACCCGCCCTGCGCTTTTTCGTCCTGCTGCTGCTCACGCTGGCGGTTCTGGGCTTCGGCCTGGCCAGCCTGTGTGGTGGCATCTTCACCATCGCCGGGGCCGGCGACATGGCTGGAGTCTGGGCGATCTCGATTCCTGCCCTGTTGATCGGCGCTGTGCTGTGCTGGCTCAGCGCGCGCAAGCTGCGACGGGTCTGGCGTGGTGATTGACGCGGCACTCGCCAACGGCGTGCACGCGGCCTTCGAGTTCAGCGCCATCGCGCTCGGCGCCGCGCTTTACCGGCGCGCCTTGAGCGAGCAGGGCCAGGGCGGCCCGCTGGACCATCGCAACTTCACCGTGCTGGCTGGCCTGCTGCTGGGCGCTGCGATCGGCAACAAGGCCGTCTTCCTGGTCGAGCGGCCGGATGTCTGGCATCGGCTGCTGGCTGGCGAGTGGCTGCTGCCGGGCCAGAGCATCGTCGGTGGCCTGCTGGGTGGGCTGATCGGCGTGGAACTCGCCAAGTGGCTCAGCGGCCAGACCCGCAGCACCGGTGACGCGCTGGTGTTGCCGCTGGTGGCTGGCATCGCGCTCGGGCGAGTCGGCTGCTTCATCGCCGGCCTGCACGACGACACGTATGGCCTGCCAACCGGCTTGCCCTGGGGGGTGGACCTGGGCGACGGCGTGCCACGCCACCCCTCGCCGCTCTACGAGATCGTGGTGGTGTTGATGCTGGGCAGCGGGCTCCATGCGAATCGCGAGCGCCTGGCCGGCGTTCCCGGCCTGCAGTTCAAGCTGTTCCTCACCGCCTACCTGCTGTGGCGCCTGGTGGGCGACGCGCTCAAGCCAGTGCGCGATCCGTATCCGTTGGGCCTGTCCGGCATCCAGTGGGTGTGCCTGGCCGCACTGGCCCTGTACCTGCCCATCGTGTGGCGCGCCGGCCTGCGGCTTCTCGTGAAGGCGACCCCCGCATGAGCGACCGCAAGACCCGGCCCTACCTGTTCTACGACACCACGCAGTCGGTGTGCACCACCTGCCTGCGCCAGATCGAGGCCAAGATCGTCTTCAAGGACGAGCGTGTCTACATGGACAAGTGGTGCCCGGTGCATGGCACCGAGCGGGTGCTGGTGAGCGACGACGTGGCGTACTACCGGCTCGGCCGCGAGGTCTTCGTCAAGCACCCCGAGATGCCGCGCCGCTTCGCCACCGAAATGCGGCACGGCTGCCCCTACGACTGCGGCCTGTGCCCGGACCATATGCAGCACAGCTGCCTGGCCATCGTCGAGATCACCGACCACTGCAACCTGCGCTGCCCCACCTGCTACGCCGCCTCGGGGCCGGAGCGGCTCACCCACCGCAGCTTCGGCGAGGTGCTGGCGATGCTCGACGCGGTGGTGGCCAGCGAGGGCGCGGCCGACGTGGTGCAACTCTCCGGTGGCGAGCCCACACTGCACCCGAGGCTGTTCGACATCCTGGATGCCGCCAAGGACCGGCCGATCCGCCACTTGATGCTCAACACCAACGGCATCCGCATCGCGCAGGAGCCGGGCTTTGCGGAGAAGCTGGCAGCCTACGCGCCCGGCTTCGAGGTCTACCTGCAGTTCGACTCCTTCCGGCGCGAAGCGCTGATGGATCTGCGCGGCGCCGACCTGCGCCGGGTGCGCGAGCAGGCGCTGGAGCGCCTGAACGCCGCAGGCCTGTCGACCACACTGGTGGTGACCGTCAAGCGTGGCGTCAACGACGACGAGATCGGCGAGATCATCCGCTACGCTGCCGCCCAGCCATGCGTGCGTGGCGTCACGCTGCAGCCGGTGCAGGACGCCGGCCGCAACGAGGCCTACGACGCCGCGAAGCATCGGCTGACCGTCAGCGAGATACGCCGCCGCATCGCCCTGCAATCGGGCCTGTTCACGCTGGACGATGTGGTGCCGGTGCCCTGCAACCCGGACACGCTGGCGATGGCCTATGCGCTGCGCGGCGACGACGGAACGCTGCAGCCCCTGACCCGCTTCCTCGACCCGAAGACGCTGGTGGAAGGCAGCCGCAACACCATCGTCTTCGAGCGCGACGAGTCGTTGAAGGATCAGGTCTTCAAGCTGTTCTCGACCAACCACTCACCCGAATCGCAGGCCAGCTGCCTGTCGGCGCTGATGTGCTGCCTGCCCCAGATCGCGGCGCCTTCGGCGATGGACTACACCCAGGTGTTTCGCGTGCTCATCGTGCAGTTCATGGACGCCCGCGGCCTGGACATCCGGGCCCTGAAGAAAAGCTGCATCCACATGGCGCTGCCGGACGGCCGCATGGTGCCCTTCGAGAGCCACAACCTGTTCTACCGCGACGAGCGCGGGCTGACGCTTGAGGCACTGCGTGCCGAACTGGGCCGGTTTCATGCCGGGCGTGTGGGCGCGGGCTGAAGGCCCTGACCGCGGAGCCTGTCCCGGCCAGCAGTCAAACGCCGATCAGCAACCTGGAGTGTCGGCCGAGCAGCTTCTTCAGCCCCATGCTGAGCAGCAACGGCACGCCGGCGCCCAACAGATACACCACCAGCCCAGCCGCCGCCACCTGCGGGACGGTCAATTCCGGTTCGTACTTCACCAGCAGGGCATCCAAGCGCCACATGAGCGTGAAGTGCAGGAAGTACAGGCTGAAGGCATAGGTGCCCAGCGTATGGAACACCTTCGGAATGTGCCGCTCGTGTGCCTGCAGCCACTGCAGCAGCAACAGTGCGGCAGCGATCTTGTTGATGTACACCACCAACTGCTGCGACGAGACGAAACCTTCGGGCACGTACCCCCAACGGAACAGCAGGAAGTTGACGGCCAGGCTGGCTGCGAACACGGCGAGCACGCCCGCCCGGTAGGTCGTCACGAACCGGAGCATGGCGTCGAGCCGCTCGCCCAGGTACATGCCCAGGCCGTAAGCACCGAGGAAATACACCAGGGTCTTTAGGCTGAGCAGGTCGGGGTAGACGGTTCTCGACACCACCAGCGGCAACGCCGCGAGAACCAACATGTACGCCCCGTCTCGAAGTCTGAGCAGGCGTTCGAGCAGCGGCGTGAGCAGGAACAGCACGGTGAGCACCGGGATGTACCACAGCTGCAGTTCCGCCTGCCCGGTGACGAGGTTGGTCGCCAGCACCGTCGGGAAGTTGACCTCCATGTGCTGCGATTCGGCCCAGGCCAGGATCTCCGGCCACGCGATGGCCGTCAGCAGCGTGCTCGTGAAGACGTAAGGCACGATCACATGGCGAAACTTGTTGCGGTAGAAGGCCTTCCAGGGCATGCCGCGCAGCACGCGCGTCACCAGGATGCCGGAGATCAGGGCGAAGAACAGGGTGCCGCCATGGAACAGTGCTTCGGTCGTGGCGTACAACCAGATGTAGTCGGGGTCATGTTCCTGCAGGCCGGACATGAAGCCCAACCCCGACCAGGCGTGCGCACCCATGATCACCAGGATGGCAACACCGCGAAAGGCATGCAGGTAGCCGAGGAAGGCGCTCTTGGCAGGCCCTTCCATCCGGGTGGGTGCGCCAGATGCGGCGGCGGAGGATCCGGTCATGTCGCCGCAACCGGGGAGACGGCCCTCAGCGCGTCACCGGGTCGAGCCGGACCGCGCGCCACTCGCCCTTGCCGTCCTGCGCGGTGCCGGCGATCTGGCCGGCGTCGTTGATGCCGCGCACTTCGCCGAGGTGCCAGAGCCCGTCGGGGCCTGGCAGCAACAGGTCGTCCAGCCACTGCATGGCGCCATCGATGGTGACGAAGGAGCCGTGGTGCGAACCGATCAATCGCTCGCCGATGACCTGACCGGATCCATTGACAGCCCAGGCACGGCTCTCGCTGTCGGCCCGCCCGTCGAGATCGACGAGCACGCCATCGCGCCACAGGAAGGCATGCTGCTGTCCACTGTCGAGGTGGTAGGCGCCGACAACCTCACCGCTGTCGTTCACGCCATAGGCGGAGGCAAACAGGTGCTCCATGCCAGGCAGGGCGCGGATCCTGCCGTTTCGCCACATCACGGCCTTGATCGGCCGCTGGTGGTTGGTGCCCTGGAACGAAATGCCCACGATCAGCCCGTTGTTGTTGATGGCGTAGGCGTAGGACAGCTGCCCGCGCGTCAGGGACGGCAGGATGGTCCACTGGCCATCGCGGATGATGAAAGCGCACTGGCCGAAGCAGGCGTCCTCGACCGCCCACACGTTGCCCACCACCTGGCCCCGGTCGTTGATCGCGCGGACCGTGGGGAACTCGCCGCTTGGAGAGGGCAGCAGGGTCATGGTGCCGTGGTGCTCGATGAATGCCACCACGTCCTGACCGAACGCGGGTTCGATCCAGCCGGCGGTCTGCCCGCGGCTGTTGATCGCGACGGCACCGCCGCGCACGCCAGGCAGGCCGTCTTGCACCGCCAGGTCGGTTGCATGGCCACGCACCGAAAACTTGACCGGGTGCTGCAGGTGCGGCGCCTCCCGGGCACCGGCCGACCCGACCACCACCCCATGCCCGTTCAAGCCGGCCACCTGAGTGTCGACGCCGTGCTTCGTGCCACCCAGGTCGACGACCTGGTACGACCCGGCATGTGCCTGTGCGCCCCCCCAAATCAGGGCGCCGGACAGCAGGGCCCTCCAGGAGGCTGCCCGACAAAGGGCCAAGGTATCGACAAGGCAACGTCGGAACGTGGAGTTCATGCAGGCTTCCTTGAGCACCCACCATGGTGGCGTGGCGTCAAGTGTGCCGGCAATCGGGCCCGAGCGCCTCAGGTTCCCTGGGGTTGACCTAGGGGGACAGGGTTCCAGCAGCACACCTGTCGGTGTCCTGTTCCGCAGCCGCCCGCAAACGGGAAACCATCTCCGAGGCTGGCACGGGACGGCCCAGCAGATACCCCTGTGCCTCGTCGCACCCGAGCTTGCGCAGAAGGGCCAGTTGCTCGGCCGTTTCAACACCTTCGGCAACCACCTGCAGGCCGAGGCTGTGCGCCATGGCGATGACCGCCTGGGTGATGGCCGAGTCGTCGCCGTCTGACGGCAGGCCGCTGATGAAGGAGCGGTCGATCTTGACCGCCTGCGCCGGAAAGCGCTTCAGGTAGGACAGCGACGAGTAGCCGGTGCCGAAGTCGTCGATCGATATCCGAACCCCCATCGCATGCAGCTTGCGCAGCAACTGGCTGGCGCGCTCGGGGTCGACCATGAGCACGCTCTCGGTGAGCTCGACCTCCAGATCCGACGCCGTCACCCCGTGGATCGCGAGAGCCTCCTGAAGGTCATCGACCAGGCTGTCGCTGACAAACTGGCGCGCCGACAGGTTGACTGCGACGGGTGGCGCGTCGAGGCCAGCGCTGCGCCAATCGCGGATCTGACGGCACGCGGCTTGAATCACCCAGCGCCCGAGCGGCACGATCAGCCCGCGCTCCTCGGCCAGCGGGATGAAGTCGCCCGGCATCACCAGCCCCCGGGTCGGGTGCCCCCAGCGAACCAGCGCCTCGACACCGACCATGTGGCCGCTGGCAATGTCGAACTTGGGCTGGTAGTGGAGCAGCATCTCGCCGCGCGTCAGCGCCAGGCGAAGCTCCGACTCGACCTGGAACTGGCGCGACGCGCGGTCGGCGAGATCCGAGGTGTAGAACTGGACATTGTTCTTGCCCCTGTCCTTGGCCAGGTACATCGCGGCGTCGGCATGCTTGAGCAAGGTGGCAGCATCTTCGCCGTCGACCGGAAACAGCCCGATTCCGATGCTGCCGGTCACCAGAAAGCTGCTGCCCTGGATCGTCATGGGCTCGCCGATGGCTGCCAGCAACTTGTCGGCAACGGCGCGGAGCCCGGCGGCATCGGCGTCGCCTTCAAGCAGCACGACGAATTCGTCGCCACCCAACCTGGCCACCAGGTCGCTCTCCCGAAGCGCACCGCGCAGCCGCCCTGCCATGGTGATCAGGAGTTCGTCCCCAGCGTCGTGGCCCAGGGTGTCGTTGATGTTCTTGAACCGATCGAGATCGATGAAACAGACAGCGAAGGAACTCCGGTAGCGGCGAGCCCGCGCGATCATGCGGTCCAGTTCGCTGAGAAACATGTTTCGGTTTGGCAGGCCAGTCAAGCTGTCAAACCGAGCCAGCTCACCGACTCTCTGCTCGGCAAGGGTGGCCTGCGTGACATCCCGGCCAACGCCTCGGTAGCCCTTGAACAGGCCGTTGTCGTCGAACACGGGCTCGCCGCTGGTGCGGATGTACCGCCGCTCACCATCGGGGCGCGTCACACCGAAGGTGAAGTCGCGAAAGGCCTGCCGCGTGTAGATGCAGCCCTCGAAAGCCGTTCGAGCCTCATCAGGCGCCTCCCAGTCTCCGGGCCACATCCCTTGCTGGCCAACCAGCTGGGAAGGCGCCAGGCCGGTCGCGGCCTCGATGCCGTCCGAGACGAAGGTGAATCGGAACTGCTCGTCCTGCTCCCAGATCCAATCGGCCGACAGCGACAGCAAGCTGGAAAGGCGCCCCTCGCTGAGGTGCAAGGCCTGCGTGCGTTCGCGCACCCGCGTGTCCAGCAGATCGCGATCGGTGCGCACGGTGGCATAAAGCGCCGCCATCTCCTGCGACGCCAGTTCCTGGGAGCGCTCCAGCAGGTAGCGATCCTGATCATGTTCCTCGTAGGCGCGGCTCACGCGCTGCAACAACTCCCGCCACTGCGCAGATTCCGGCAACCCCGCCTCGTCGGCGACGCCGAGGCGCCGGAGCTGACGTTTCAGCAGAGGGTGCAGCGGCATGCTCAGGCCTCGCTGAACACCGTGACGGTCATGGTCTGGTTGTGCAGCTCGCTGCCGCCGCCGGCAACTGCCGGCGAGATCTCGCCGTAGGAGTAGAAGCCCACATGGCGGGTGCGCTGCGGCGCACTGTCGGACACGGTTTCGACCTCTTCATCGGTGCGCTCGCCCAGCACCAGGCGGCGGCCAACGCAACTGACGGAAATCATCAGCGCGTTCTCGACCTCGCTCATGCCCAGGGTGGCCTGGCGCGCCGCCTGCTCGGCGCTGTCGATCAGGTTGTCGGTGTTGGCACGCATCAGGCGCGCGATGCCGCCTTCTGGCATGTCGCCGGCGAAGGTCAATGAGTTCTGTGCTTCGTCAATGCCGAGGATCGTCCGCACGAGAGTGCCCTGGCCATCTCCTTCGCGCCGGACAGAGAGCGGAAACAGCAACGCCGTGCCGGGCAGTCCAGCGGCGCGTTCGCCAAGGTAGGACTTGTACAGGTCGAGTGCCGGCTTGCCGTCGAGCTCGAACAACACGTTGCCCTCGGAGCGCGTGATGCGCCGTTCCGGGCCGAAGTCTGACCAACCGCCATCGCAGCCATGGCCGATGCGCAGGCTGTCGCCGTAGAACCCGACCGCGCAGATGCGATTGGCGACGGGTTGGCCGCGATCCAGGATCCAGGTGTTGGCAAAGCGGCTGCCATCGCCTGCCAGCCCGCCAGTGACCGACACGCCCGCAGGCAGGTGCCCGGTCAAGCCGGCGACCAAAGGGGTGCCGTTCACGCAAAGCCCGTCGGACAACAGGAAGACCGCGCGCAGATCGGGCCCGGCCAGCGCGGCGGCCAGACGCACCCCGGCTTCGAATGAATCGTCCGGCCCAGACACTTCGGTCAGCGCGCGGCGCAGCCGGGTGCGGCCGAAACGCGCCACCGCCACGCTGATGCTTGCGTCGTTCACCTGCGTGCCCGCGATCTCGCCCGAGGTCGAGCACCCCACCAGCACAGCGCGCGGAAACGCAGCGGCGAGCTGGCCCAGCGGCACCGGGCTGGCGCCGAACTCTGGCGCTGCAAAGGCCAGCACCAAGGTCTGCTCGCTGTCGAGTTCTGCCGGCAACGGCGCGCTCCAACCGGAGGCGGCGCGGTAGGTGGCGGTTTCGAGTTTCATGGCGCTCTCACTCACTTTCGCCGCCCTTCAGCGACATTCGTGCTGGTATCGGCTTCGCCGGGCGGAGCTTGAGCAGAGTCAATTCTGGCGCCGTGTCAGACGCCGCGCGCACGATCTTCGGCAAAACGCAGGCGGAACGCACCGAACCGGCCGGCGTCCAGCGCGTCACGCACCTCCTGCATCAGGTGCAGGTAGTAGTGCAGGTTGTGGATGGTGGCCAGCATCGGCGCCAGCATCTCGCCACAACGCTCCAGGTGGTGCAGGTAGGCGCGGCTGAAACCCCCGCCGCCCTGGCCATCGCCGGCACAGGTGTAGCAGCGGCAAGTCTCGTCGATCGGCCGCTCGTCGCTCTTGTGGCGGGCATTGCGGATCTTCAGGTCGCCAAAGCGGGTGAAGAGGTGGCCGTTGCGCGCGTTTCGGGTGGGCATCACGCAGTCGAACATGTCGACGCCACAGGCCACGCCCTCGACCAGGTCCTCCGGTGTGCCCACACCCATCAGGTAGCGCGGCTTGTGCGCCGGCAGCCGGTGCGGCGTGTGGGCCATGATGTGCAGCATCTGTTCCTTGGGCTCACCGACCGAGACGCCGCCGACGGCGTAACCCGGCAGATCCAGTTCGACCAGCGATGCCAGCGATTCCTCACGCAGGTTCTCGAACATCCCACCCTGCACGATGCCGAACAGGGCATGCGGGTTCTGGAGCTTCTGGAACTCGGCCTGCGAGCGCCGAGCCCAGCGCAGGCTCAGCTCCATCGACGCACGGGCCTCGGCTTCGGTCGTCAGATGGCCCTTCGTCTCGTACGGCGTGCACTCGTCGAACTGCATGACGATGTCCGAGTTCAGCACCGTCTGGATCTGCACGCTGATCTCGGGCGTGAGGAACAGCTTGTCGCCGTTCACCGGCGAGGCGAAACGCACGCCCTCCTCGCTGATCTTGCGCATCTCGCCAAGCGACCAGACCTGGAAGCCGCCGCTGTCGGTGAGGATGGGCTTGGCCCAGTTTTCGAAGCCGTGCAGGCCGCCGAAGTGGCGCAGCACATCGAGCCCCGGCCGCATCCACAGATGAAAAGTGTTGCCGAGGATGATCTGCGCACCCATGTCGTGCAGCGATCTCGGCAGCACGCCCTTGACGGTGCCGTAGGTGCCGACCGGCATGAAGATGGGCGTCTGCACGACGCCGTGGTTGAGCGTCAGGCGGCCGCGCCGGGCCAGGCCCTCGGTGGCAAGCAGGTCGAACTGGAGCATCGGCGGATTGTCGCCGAGCCCGTTCTGTGCCCTCCCCAGGGCTGGCCGCCTACTTCAGCGTCAGGATCCACTGCACCAGCTTGCGCGCATCCGGCTCGGTGATGGCCACCTTGTTGGGCGGCATCGCCAGGCCGCTGACCTTGCCCTTCCAGTGGCTTTCGTAGGGGTTGGAGCCAGCCAACACGGTGGCGGTCAGCTTGCTGTTGGCATCGCGCTGGCCCTGGTACTTGGCCGCGACCTCCTTCCAGGCCGGGCCGATCGGGGGCAGCCCGTCCGGCCCCTTGGCGCCAGGGTCGATGTGGTGGCAGGTCATGCAACCGCTGCGGTTGGCGAGCTGCAGCATGGCGTCATCGGCCGTGGCCGCGAAGGCGGGTGCTGCCGCAGCCAGCGAGATCAGGATCAGCGGGTGGAAGTGGGTCTTGGTCACGGGCGCGCTCCAGAGGATGAAGATTCGATGGAGCCATCTTGGGAAACCCTGGGCCGCGGCGGTTGAGCCAAATCAAGCCAGGCTGCGGATTCGCCAGCTTGGAGCACGCCGGGCAGCCGCGGCGCGGCGGCGGTGCGACGTTGTGCGCCAGGCTGGAACAGGCGTGCTCAGCGCTCGGTGCGGTCGAGCAACATCGCGTCGCCGTAGCTGAAGAAACGGTAGCGGGCCTCGATGGCGTGGCGGTACAGCGCCATCACGTGCCCGTGGCCCGCAAAGGCGCTGACCAGCATCATCAGCGTGCTCTTGGGCAGGTGGAAGTTGGTGATCAGCCGATCGACCACCTGGAAGCGGAAACCCGGCGTGATGAACAGATCGGTCTCGCCCTGGCGCGCCTCGGTCAGTTGACCGCCCGGGGTCTGCAGGGCGGCCGACTCCAACGCCCGCAGGCTGGTGGTGCCGGCCGCCACCACTTGGCCGCCTGCAGCCCTGGCGCGGGCGATGGCCTCGACGGCGGACCGGGGCACCTCGAACCACTCACTGTGCATCCGGTGCTCCGACAGATCTTCGGTGCGCACCGGCTGAAAGGTGCCGGCGCCCACGTGCAAGGTCACCCGGGTGCTGGCGACACCGCGCGTGGCCAAGGCAGAGAGCAGGGCGGCGTCGAAGTGCAGTGATGCCGTTGGCGCGGCCACAGCGCCAGGCCGCTCGGCGAACACGGTCTGGTAGCGCTCGGCATCTTCCGCCGCGTCGGCGTGGGTGATGTAGGGCGGCAGGGGCACATGGCCGTGCAGTTCCAGCAGCCTCAGCGGCTCGGAGGGGAAGCGCAGGTGAAACAGCCCACCATCCGGGCCACCACGGCCCAGCACGTCGGCATCGAAGCCCGGGCCAGGGTGGGCCCGGCCAAAGCGCAGGCGGGTACCGGGCCGCGGTGACTTGCTGGCACGCACATGCGCCAGCACTTCGAAGCCTGGGCCAGGCAGCACGCGCTCGACCAGTGCTTCGACGGCACCGCCGGTGGGCTTTTCGCCCAGCAGCCGGGCGCGGATGACGCGGGTGTCGTTGAAGACCAGCAGGTCGTTCGGGCACAGCAATGCGGGCAGATCACGGAAAACGCGGTCGACTGGCCGCTCGCCGCGCCCGTCCAGCAGGCGCGAGGCGCTGCGCTCCGGGCTGGGATGCTGCGCAATCAGCTCCGGCGGGAGCTGGAAATCGAAATCAGAGAGGGTGTGGATGCGCGTGGCGTCTGCGGGCATGGCTTGCAGGCTGGACCGGCCTTCAAGGGCACAGCCTGCATTGTTTCATGCCCCCCAGCGCCGGGGCGCGCGCAGGGTCATGCGTGCCCCGGCTCAACCCGGTGTGTGGACAGGTCCGCGCACTTGTGCCTCGGCATGGGCGTCCGAGCGGTCCCAGGCCCACGCAAAGGCGACGCCGAGGCCGAGCACGGTGGCGATGAGAACAAGCATTCGAAGAGCAAGGCGCATGGTGTGTAGGGCGCCAAGACGGGCGCGGGCGGATTGTGGCGTCAAAGCACCCCCGGAGCGCCCGTCGTTGGTGAGGATTCGCAAGTCGCCGTCACCAAGTGTTCGCCCACGTGGCCACCCCGCCACACGCCGGTGTGGCGCGTCACGCCAGAGTTCCTGGCGATACGGGGAGAATCCGCCCATGCCCTCGCCACAGCAGCCCGCCGCCGCCGCCTCCGGCCCGGCGCGTGCGCTGGAACGCCTGGGGCTGGCCACCCCCGAGGCCCTGGCGCTGCACCTGCCGTTGCGCTACGAGGACGAAACCCGTCTCACGCCCCTGGGAGAAGCCCAGCCCGGAGAGACGGTGCAGGTCGAGGCGGTGGTGCAGGAGGCGCGCGTCGAGTTCCGGCCGCGGCGCCAACTGGTGGCAAGGCTGGCCGACGAGGCGGGCGACACCTTGGTGCTGCGCTTTGTCAACTTCTACCCTTCGCACCAGAAAACCCTGGTGCCCGGCGCGCGCATCCGCGCCCGGGGCGAGTTGCGTGGCGGTTTCTTCGGCCGCGAGATGATTCACCCGAGTTTCAAGGCCCTGCAGGGCGACACGCCGCTGTCGGCGTCGCTGACCCCGGTTTACCCGACGACAGCGGCCCTGCCCCAGGCCTACTTGCGCAAGGCGGTGGCCTCGGGCCTGAAGCGCGCTGTGCTGTCCGAGTTGCTGCCGCCCGGCGTGGTGCCGGTTGGCCTGCCCACGCTGCGCGAGGCGCTGCAGTTCCTGCACCATCCGCCGCCCGACACCCGGCTGGAGGCACTGGAGGACCACAGCCACCCCGCCTGGCAGCGGCTGAAGTTCGAGGAACTGCTGGCCCAGCAACTGGCGCAGGCGCAGTCGCGTCAGGAGCGTGCGCGCCTGGCCGCGCCGGCGCTGCGGCCCCGGCCGGGTGGCCTGCACGAGAAGCTGCTGGCTGCATTGCCCTTTGGCCTGACGGCGGCCCAGCAGCGGGTCGGCCACGAGATCGCGGCCGACCTGGCCGCGCCCCGGCCCATGCACCGCCTGCTGCAGGGCGATGTCGGCGCCGGCAAGACCGTGGTCGCGGCGCTCGCCGCGGCGGTGGCCATCGACGCCGGCTGGCAGTGCGCGCTGATGGCACCCACCGAGATCCTGGCCGAGCAGCACGTGGCCAAGCTGGTGCAATGGCTCGAGCCCCTGGGGGTGCAGGTGGCGTGGCTCACCGGAGGGCGGCGCGGCAAGGCCCGCGAGCGAACCCTGGAGGCCGTGGCCAGTGGCGCCGCGGCGCTGGTTGTCGGCACCCACGCGGTGATCCAGCAGGATGTGCACTTCGCTCGCCTGGGCCTGGCGGTGGTCGACGAGCAGCACCGCTTCGGCGTGGCGCAGCGCCTGGCCCTGAGGCACAAGCTGAAAGCGGCTGACGGAGCCGGCGGCGGGCTCGAGCCACACCTGCTGATGATGACCGCCACGCCGATCCCGCGCACGCTCGCGATGAGCTATTTCGCCGACCTGGAGGTCTCGACCATCGACGAGCTTCCGCCAGGCCGGACGCCCATAGTCACCAAGGTGATTGCCGACAATCGGCGCGAGGAGTTGATCGCCCGGGTGCGCGACGAGGTGGCCGGTGGCAAGCAGGCCTACTGGGTGTGCCCGCTGGTCGACGAGGCCGACGCCGAGGGTGGAACCTCCCTGCGCGGTGGGCGCCCCCTGGCCGAGCTGCGAAACGCCACGGAGACCCACCAGCAACTGGCCGCGGCGTTGCCGGGTTGCGAGGTGGGCCTCATTCACGGCCGCCTGCGTGCCGCCGAAAAGGCTGCCGTGATGGCCCGCTTCAAGGCGGGCGAGGTGGGGGTGCTGGTGGCCACCACGGTGATCGAGGTGGGTGTCGACGTGCCGAACGCCAGCCTGATGGTGGTCGAGCATGCCGAGCGCTTCGGCCTGGCCCAGTTGCATCAGCTGCGCGGCCGGGTCGGCCGGGGCAGCGTGGCCAGCGTGTGTGTCTTGATGTACTCGTCGCCGCTGTCGGACAGCGGCAAGCAGCGCCTGCGCGCGATGGTCGAGACGACCGACGGTTTCGAGATTGCCCGGCGCGACCTGGAAATCCGCGGCCCCGGTGAATTCATGGGGGCGCGGCAGTCCGGCGACGCCTTGTTGCGCTTTGCCGACCTGGCAGAAGACGCGCCCTTGCTGGCCCACGCGCGACGCGTGGCAGCCGGGCTGCTGGCGCAGCATCCCGAGGCCGCCCGGGCCCAGGTGCGCCGTTGGCTGGGGAATCAGGTCGAGTTCCTGAAGGCCTGATCGTCATCGCTGTCGTTGACGATTCTTGACCTTTGGGCCGCTCGCCTGTCGTTTGTGGGATGTGTGACGCGCACGGCCCCCTGTACATTGGTCTTCCGCTTTGGCCGGCCAAGGGTGGCCGTCCTCGTTCTCAATACTTCTGGAGACCTGCATGTCGAATTTGACGTTGTTGTGCCGAGCCGCGATCGCCGCCATGTCCACAGTCGCGGCCGCTGCCGCCATGGCCGCTCCGGCCGCCGATCACCCGGCCGTCCAGCGCGCCCTGGGTCACCTGAAGGGCAAGGCGGCTGACGCCGCCCGCGTCTCGCCCAGCGATGCGTTCAACGCGCGCATGCTGCGCGAAGAGGCCGACGGCAGCACCCATGTGCGCTTCGACCGCCTGTACAAGGGCCTGCGTGTCATCGGTGGCGATCTGGTCGTTCACACCCTCCCGGGTGGCGCCCTGCGTGACGTGTCGCTGAGCCTGCCCTCCCGCATCGACCTGAGCGTGGTGCCCACCCTCTCGTCCACCGACGCCGCCGCCCATGCGCTGGCGAAGTTCCCGCACCTGCAAGGCAAGCTCGCCTCGCAAAGCCTGGTGATCTACGCGCGTGGCGACAAGCCTGTGCTGGCGTGGGACGTGCAAGTGCACGGCGTTCAGGCCGACCAGACCCCGAGCAAGGCCCACATGATCGTCTCCGCCCACAAGCGCGAGGTGCTCGACCGCTGGGACGACATCCACACGGCCGACCACGTGGGCACGGGCAAGTCGCTGTACGTCGGCAATGTCGCGCTGCATGACAACGTCAACAAAGCGGGAACCAAGTACACCCTGAAGGACAAGACCCGCGGCAAGCACTACATGGTCGACATGAACAATGGCACCAATGTCGAGACGACCTATGTCGGCCCGGACAGCATCTGGGGCAACAACCTCGAGTCCAGCGACGAAACGGTCGCGGCCGATGCCGCATACGGCCAGAACATGACCTGGGACTACTTCAAGAATGTCCACGGCCGCAACGGCATCTTCAACGACGGCCGCGGCCTGCGTTCGCGGGTGCACTACGCATCCAACTACGACAACGCCTTCTGGGACGGCAGCAGCATGACCTACGGGGACGGCAGCTTCTTCAACCCGCTGGTGTCCGTCGACGTGGCCGGCCACGAGATGGCCCACGGCGTGACCCAGAGCAGCGCCGGCCTGATCTACTCGGGCGAATCCGGTGGCCTGAACGAAGGCACCTCGGACATCTTCGGCACCATGGTCGAGTACTACGCCAACAACGCCAGCGACACGCCGGATTACCTGATCGGCGAGAAGCTGTACAACACCCCCGGCTCGGCGCTGCGCTACATGATCAAGCCAAGCCAGGACGGCGTCTCGGCGGACTGCTGGTACAACGGCGTGGGCAACCTCGACGTGCACTACTCATCCGGCGTGGCCAACCACTTCTTCTACCTGCTGGCTGAGGGCACAACCAACGGCGCGCCCTCCAAGACCTGCATCGCCGGCAACACCCGTATTGCCACCGGCAACGGCACGGTGGCCGGCATCGGCCGGGCCGCGGCCGAGAAGATCTGGTACCGCGCGCTGGACCTGTACATGGTCACCAACGAGACCTTCGCCCAGGCCCGCACCCACACGATCCAGGCTGCCGTGGATCTGTACGGCGCTGGCTCGCCCGAAGCGACCGGCGTGGCCGCAGCGTGGACCGCCGTGAACCGCCCCTGATCGACTGCACTCCCGCTTGAAAGCCGCCGAACGGTTCGCCGTTCGGCGGCTTTTTCGTTCCTGAAGCGTCCGCGCGCCCCTTCAGGGGCCGGGCAGCAGGTTGATGCCCGGCACCGACAAGGGTCGGGTACTTCTGGTGATCTGGGAAATGCTCTGGCCCAACTGGCCGCCGCCGTTGCTGCCCCAGGCCCAGACGCTGCCCTGCGTGTCGTAGGCCAGGCTGTGGAACCGCCCGGCGCCGATACCCAGTGCACGGGTGCTCCAGCCGGCCCCGGTGATCTCGCGCGGTGTGGCCACGTCGGCCGTGGTGCCGTCGCCCACCTGCCCGTAGAAGTTCCCGCCCCAGCCGAAGACCCGGCCGTCGAAGGCGAGCGCCAGGCAATGGTTGTCGCCGCAGGCCAGGTCGATCATCACGGCCGGCAGCGGCACCGGGCGGGGCGTGCTGATCTCGGCGTTCGGGGGGGCATTGCCGCCGAGTTGGTTCACATCGTTCAGGCCCCAGGTGAAGACGCGGCCATCCAGGGTCAGCGCCGCCGAGTGTGCGTTGCCCACTTGCACCTTGATCACATCCGTCAGGCCGGGCACCTGTGTGGGCTCGAGCCGCGCCACGTCGTCGCCCAGCCCGAGCTGCCCGAAGCGGTTGTAGCCCCAGGCGAAGACGCGGCCGTCGTCGCGTACGCCCAGCGAGTGAGCCACGCCGAAGGAGCCGCGTACCAGGGTCATGCCGGGGATATCCACCGGGCCGCTGGGCGAACCGGTGGTAGGCGTCCACGAGAGCGAGCCGTGGAATTGGCCGTCACCCACCGCCCCCATCCCCCAGACCCGGGTGGCGGCACCAATCATGCTCTGGAGCACGCCCGATGACTGCACGCCCGCCACCACACCACGCCCGGCGGCCACAAAATCGGACAACCGCACAGGCTCAGCGCTGAAGGGGGTGCTCATCTCAAGTGCCAGTTGGCCACGCTCGTTGCTGCCCCAGCGCAGCACCGTGCCGTCGGCCAGCAGCGCCAGCGTGTGGTTGGCCCCGGTGGAGAAGGTGGCCACATCCTGCAGATCCTGCCCCGCAGCGGTGACCGATGCGGGCAGCACGACGGCCGACACATCGGCGGCTCGCCCGGCTTGCCCCAGGTCGTTGGCGCCCCAGGCCAACAAGCGCCCAGAGGCATCCAGCGCCATGCTGTGGCGTGCGCCCCCGGACAGCCGAGTGACCAACCGGCCGACCTCGAAGGTGACGGTGAGCGTGGCGTGGGCGCTCAGGGTCGAGCCCGCGCTGTTGCTGGCGCGGACACGAAAGCGGGCCCCGTTGTCCAGGGCGCTGGTGTTGGACAGCACGTAGGTGGCCATGTCGCCGGCCTGGGTGATGTCCACGAACGGGCCATTGGCGTCGCTGCGCTGCCACTGGTAGACCAGATTGCCGCCGCTGGCCTGCGCGGTGAACTGGGTGCCCAGGCCGGCGGCAACCGTGACGTCGACCGGTGCCTGGGTGATGACGGGCACCGTGGGCGCGGGTAGCACGCGCAGCCACGCTGCGGTGGTGGTCACGGTGCCCACGGCATTGGTCGCCCGCAGCCGGTACTGCGCCTGGTCGTCGGCCAGCGTCACGGCGGGCACCCGCAGCCTCGGGTTCTGCGCTGTAGGGTTGGCCGGGTACGGAACCGGCGCCCAGACGAGCGTGCCCGGTTCGGCACGCTCCCACTGCAGCGTCTGCGCGATGCCGGAGGTGGTGCCGGCGCTGAACACGGCCTCGAAACCCTCCGCCACCTGCACGTCGGCGGGGCCCGAGGCCTGCAATGGCGCGGCAGGCAGGACAGTGACGATGGCCGTCTGGCTGTCGGTGGCCTGGCCCAGCGCGTCGGTCACGGTCACCCGCAACGGCATGCCGTCCATCGGCATGGTCACGGGGTTGATGACCACCGCCCGGTTGCGTTCCGCGGCGAGGTCGATGCGGCCGTCCGAGATCCATTGGTAGGTGAAGGGCGCGACGCCGGTGGCATCCACACTCAACAGGACGAGGCCGTGCTCGTTGACGCTACCACTGCGCGGCTGGCCGGTGATGACGGGCGGGCCGGGCCGGCTGCACGGTTGCCCGCACAGCCTGCGGCTGATGTTGGAGAACCGGGTGATCCAGGCGACGATGCGATCACCTTCGACGCGGGCCGGTATCTGCTCCCAGCCGTCGTCGGCGGCGTTGGTCTTGATCAGCACATGGGTGGCGTCGGCCGGCAGGTCGCCCAGCGGCATCGACACCTCGACCGGCACGCTGAAGGTGGTGCCATGGGGCGTCAAGGCCATCATCGGGCCGGCGTCCGTGAAGCCAGCCGGCGGGTCGGGCAGCGGCGGCGCACTGGCATCGGCCCGGGCAATGGTGATGGCCGTGTCGGCGGCGAGTGCTCCGGCCGGCACCTGCAGGCTCACGCCGTCCGGGCCGTCGATTTGCCCCCCGGCGGCGCCAAGCGTCACGGTGACGGGAGGCGGCACGGTGGGTGGTGCCGGGGGATCGGGTGTGTCGCTGCCTCCGCCGCAAGCGGCCACGAGGGCCAGCAAGGCGCAGCCGATCAAGTGCTTCAGTGAGTGGGTCATGGTGTGGTGCTCCATCGGCCTGCGATCAAGGAATGCTCAGCGGAGGCAGCACCTGCACGGGCGTGTTCCGGTCCACCCGGGTGCCGTCGCCAAGCTGACCCGCGTTGTTGCGGCCCCAGGCCCACAGGCTGCCGTCCTGGCCCACGGCCAGGGCGTGGCCCAGGCCCCAGCCACCGTCCATGTCCCGTATGGGCGGGAGACCCGGGACCACCAGCGGCAGGTTGCTCATGCCCAGCGACCGCCCCTGGCCGAGTTGGCCGGTTTCGTCGATGCCCCAGGCGAACAGCACGCCGTCGTCGCGCAACGCCAGCGAGAACTCGGCTCCGCAGGCGATGGCGACGAAGGTGCCCGGCATCGACACGCGGGTGGCAGGTGCCCAGTTGCCGGTGGTGCTGCCGATGCCAAGCTTGCCGTTGGTGGATTCACCCCAGGCCCAGACCTGGCCGGCGCTGTCCAGCGCCAGCGAGTGCGCCAAGCCGGTGGCCACCGCACGTATGCCGCCCGGCAGGCCGCTCACCTGCACCGGGGTGTGGCGGTGTACCGCGTCGTTGGCCGGCGGGGTGCCGTATTGGCCCCGGGAGTTGTGGCCCCAGATCCAGACCGTACCGTCGCTGCGCACGGCCAATGAGAAGCTGTTGCCAGCGGCAATCGCCGTGTAGGTGGCTGTGCCGGGCACCACCAGCAGGCTCTGGCTGAGGTACACGCTGTCGGGTTGGCCGAGCGCGCCATTGCCGTTGTAGCCTGCCGCTTCGATGCGCCCGTCCGTTCGCAGCCACAGGCTGTGATCCGAACCCAATGCCACCGCCTGGTAGCGGCTGCCGAAGCCGTTCTGGGTGACGGTGCCCAGGGGGTTCAGGTTGCCCGTGCCGAGTTGGCCAAAGCTGTTCCCGCCCCAGACCCAGGCTCGGCCCTGGTCGTCGATGGCGCCGCCGTGGCCCGACCCGGCAGCCACCGCGATGGCGTTGACCAGAGGCATCGGGCCGGCCACCAGGCGGTCTGGCAGCCCGTCGCCGGCACCCAGGTGGGTGCTGCTGCCCCAACTGGCCCCCGATCCCGGGTTGAGCCCGAACGCCGAGAAGTCGTAGCCGGCGGCAATCCGGCTGCCAGTGGGCGCTGGGGGCGGCGGCGTGGCCACCACGGTGACCACGGCCACGGCGCTGGTGGTCGGGCCGGCCGCATTGCTGACCTGCACCCTCAGCTGTGCCCCGTCGTCCGCCAATTGCACGGCGGTCAGCAGGAGGCTGGCGTTGGTCTGGCCCGCCAGATCGGCCCAGCTAACGCCGCCGTCGTTGCTGCGCTGCCATTGATAGACCAGGCCGTTGCCGTTGGCGCCGACACTGAACGGCGCGTCCACCCCAGGGGCCACGGTCAGGCTGGCCGGTTGGGTGGTGATGACAGGCAGCACCGGCACGGGCGCCACGCTCAGGCTGGCTACCTGGCTGGTGGTGGCACCGTCGGGGTTGCTAACGATGACCCGGAAGAGTGCCCCGTCGTCGCCCCCGTTGCCAGCTGGATCCGCCGAGGTGCTGGCCAGCGCCAAAGTGCGCTGCGATGCACCGGCCAGGTTGCTCCATCGGGCACCGGCATCGTTGCTGCGCTGCCACTGGTACATGAACGGCGGCGACCCCAGCGCCGTGACCTCGAATGAGGCTGGGGCCGGCTCGGTGACTGCCACATCAGCGGGCTGCGTGCTGATGGTGGGCGGAAAGGCGAAGAAGCCGAACCACGAAAACGAGGTCACTTCAGCGGTGACAAA
>Ga0075163_10001791_pt1 | contig 29011 bp, 23 predicted proteins | sample JI1023141ADNA_FD_71478 | JGI IMG/M metagenome (GOLD analysis project Ga0075163, IMG submission 71478) | Wastewater effluent complex algal communities from Wisconsin, to seasonally profile nutrient transformation and Carbon sequestration -... | ecosystem: Engineered > WWTP > Effluent > Algae...
AGGCCAGAGGCCGCCTGCCGATCGTGGTGGGTGGGACGCATTTGTACATCAAGTCGTTCCTCGAAGGCATGTTCGAGGGGCCTGGCGCGGACGCGGCATTGCGCGAGCAACTCGCCGCGATGCCGCCCGCCGAACTTCGCGCGGAACTTGAGCGGATCGACGCTCCGACCGCGGCGAAGTTGCATCCCAATGACTTGCGCCGAACCGTTCGCGCGATCGAGGTCTTCCGCATCACTGGCGCGCCCATCTCTCAACTGCAGCAGCAATGGGACCAGGCCGGGAAAGGCCGCACCGACTGCGTGCTCGTAGGCCTCGAATGGCCTGTTGAGTTGTTGAACCGCCGCATCAACGCCCGCGTGAAGGACATGGCCGCCCGCGGCCTCGTGGATGAAGTCCGCCACCTGTGGCAAACAGGAAAACTCGTCGGCCAGGCTCGCGAGGCATTGGGGTACAAACAACTCATCGACGCGTTGGAAGGGCGATGCTCCGTCGATGATGCACTCGAGCAGATCAAGATCGACACGCGACGCCTCGCTAAGGCACAGCGTACGTGGATGCGCCGTCTGCGCCCGACGCCGGGGTCGGTGTGGATCGATGCTTCCACGACGCCCAGCGATCAGTGGCCAGCGATAGTCCTCCAAGCCTGCGAGCGTGGGACATGATGGAACGTGTGCGCGAGTTCTGCTTTCCTGTGATGGCCACGAAGCGGGAGAAACGCCTCAACGTGGCAATGGTCTTCGCGACCCCGTTCATGTTTGCAAGCATGTTCGCGGCCTTCATTTGGGAAGACCACTTCACTGTCTTGATCGCGATCTTCATCGCGAGCGTCGGTGTCGTTGGTGGCCTCCATCTCGCTCTGAAGGCCGCCCACCGTGCAGCACTAGATCACCTTCGCGAAATCGAGTTTCTTCTGTGTCCCGCTTGTCAGAGCGATCTGCAAGCATCCTCCACGGCTGGACGATGCCCGAGTTGTGGACGACCTTTCAAAGCGGACTCGATCAGCATCGAGTGGATTGAGCGATACGAACGTCTCTTGAAGCGGATCGAACCCGAGAATGAGGGTGGCGCAGAACTTTGAGGGTGAGCATCGAATCGGGGTCTGACGCGCAGGGTCACATTACTAACAAAATACAAACTATCCAACGTGTCAGAACGACTTGTATGCCCGAAGTTGTGCGAATTGGATCCAATTGCACCAAACAAAATACGATCATTCCTGCGCTATTGCTTGACATCTGTTGCCGCCGCACCTTTCCTGACGATCCCAGACCCTTCCGAGGGCCCTCGCGACGCCGCACCGGCTCGGCCCGCCCTCGATGGAAAGAACGGCACCCCACATGGCTAAACGTGCTCCCAAAGCCCCTGCCGCCCCCAAGCCCAAAGAGGCGGCTCCCTTCGCCGACGGCGAGGCCGTCTCAGCGAGTGCCGCCCCCGCCAAGCCCGCAAAGGGTGGCAAGTCTGCCGGGAAGGGCGGGCGTCGCTTCCCGTCTCGGGGCGCGGGGTACACCGCCGGTGCCGCCAAGGGCCGCGACTTGGTGATCGTCGAATCCCCCTCCAAGGCCAAGACCATCAATAAGTACCTCGGCAACGACTACGTCGTCCTCGCCTCGGTCGGCCATGTCCGCGACCTGCCCAACAAGAACCCCAAGGGTGTGAAGGCCCCGGTCCCCGGCGTTGACCTCGAGCACGACTTCAAGCCCACGTACGTCGTCAGCGAAGAAAAAGAAAAGGTCATCGCCGACCTGAAGCGTGCCGCGAAGGACGCGCGTGACTCAGGGCATCAAGTCTGGTTCGCAACCGACTTGGATCGCGAAGGAGAAGCGATCGCGTGGCACCTTGCGCAGGAGATCGGCATCTCGAGCAAGGACGCGAAGCGCGTCGTGTTCGCCGCGATCACCAAGGATGAGATCAGCCGCGCGTTCTCGAATCCGCACCCGATCGATGAAGACCGTGTGAACGCGCAGCAGGCGCGGCGCATCCTGGACCGCATCGTGGGCTATCAGGTCTCGCCGCTCTTGTGGAAGAAGGTCGCGAGAGGCCTCTCCGCCGGGCGCGTGCAGAGCGTGGCCGTGCGATTGGTCGTCGAGCGCGAGCGTGAGATTCGTGCCTTTATCCCCGACGAATACTGGGCGGTTGAAGGCATCTTCACCGCGGAACTCGCGCAGGCCGCGGGCCTCGCCGAGCAGTGGGGGGCGTTCATCGCCCGCAAGGATGAGAAGGGCAATCCGCCGACCGTGCGCATCCAGAGTGCGTGGCTGAGCGAGCACGCGGGCTTCCGCGCCGAACTGGTCGAGGTTGGCGGCGAGAAGTTCGACATCCGCGCCATCGGCGCCGAGAACCCAGACAAGCCCATCGACCTCTCGGCTCGCGCCGTCAAGGTCGCCGAACTCGCCGGACTGCGCAACGTCGCGGCGACCGTCACCGACGATGAATCCGGCAAGGGCCCCGGCAAGAAGATCCGCACCGTCCGCGGCTCGATCGATCCGACGACGCCCTACGCGATCAAGTCGATCGAGACCAAGCGCAGCAGCAGCCGTCCGACGCCGCCCTTTATCACGAGCACGCTGCAACAGGCCGCGAGCAGTCGCCTTGGCTTCGGCGCGCAACGCACGATGCGCGCCGCGCAGCAGTTGTACGAAGGTGTTGATATTCCCGGCGAAGGTCCCACGGGTCTGATCACGTACATGCGTACCGACTCGACGCACCTCTCCAAGGACGCGCTCGACATGGCGCGCACCTACATCCTCAAGACCTACGGCGACAAGTACCTCCCCGAGAAGCCCAACTTCTACACCAGCAGCAACAAGGCCGCGCAGGAAGCCCACGAGGCGATCCGCCCGACCTCGCTCGCGCACAGCCCCTCGAAACTTCGCAACGTTCTTTCCCCCGATCAGTTCCGCCTCTACGAACTCATCTGGCAGCGCTTCGTCGCGTGCCAGATGACCCCCGCGCAGTGGGACGTGATGACGGTCATGATCGTCGGTGGCAAGGACCCAAAGACCCCGCTCACCTTCAAAGCCAGCGGCCGCACGCTCGTGTTCGACGGCTTCCTCCGCGTCTCGGGCATCCCGCACAGTGCCGACGAGCAGGTGCTGCCCGCGCTCGCCGAGAAACAGAAACTCGCGCCCTTCGCGATGAATGCCCTGCAAAAGTTCACGAGCCCGCCCTCGCGTTACAGCGAAGCGAGCCTGATCAAGATGCTCGAGAGCGAAGGGATCGGCCGCCCGTCGACGTACGCCTCGATCATCTCGGTCATCCAGGACCGCAACTACGTCGAGCAGCAGGAACGGCGCTTCTATTCCACCGATCTGGGCGAGGTCGTGACCGACAAACTCGTCGAGGCCTTCCCCGAGATCATCGACGTCGGCTATACCCGCGAGATGGAACTCCAACTCGACAAGGTTGAGGAAGACCACCTCGACTGGATCGACATGCTCCGCAAGTTCTATGGCCCCTTCAAGAAAGCACTCTTGGCCGCCGAGGACACGCTGACGCACGCAAAGGCCGAGACGACGCCCGCGCCTGCGGAATACAAGTGCCCGCAGTGCGGCAGTTCGCTCGTGTATCGCTTCGGCAAGAACGGCCGCTTCCTCTCCTGCTCCACCTACCCCGAGTGCAACTACGCGAGCCCCGTGGATCGCGATGGCAAGCCCAGGCCTGCGGCGGAGTTGGTCGACGTCGCCTGCCCCAAGTGTGGCAGCGGCATGACCAAGCGCGTCGGCAAGTTCGGCCCGTTCCTTGGTTGCTCACGCTATGGCCAGAAGGTCAACCCCTGCGATGGCATCCTCAATCTGAACAAGAAGCACCAGGTGCAGGCGCCGAGCCCCAAGCCATTGGTGACCGACCTTCCGTGCCCGATCTGCCAGAGCCCGCTCAACCTGCGCACGGGGTTGCGTGGCCCGTGGCTTGGTTGCTCGCGATTCCCCAAGTGCCGTGGCCGAGGCAAGTGGCCCGAACTCCCCGAGGAGAAAAAGGCCGAGTTGCTCAAGGCGATGGAAGCGCACGAAAAGGCGAACCCCACGCCCATCATCAAGACGCTCGAAGGCGTCGCGCTGACCGATGCGCACGGCAAGCCGTTGCCGACGGCGAAGCCAATCGGCACGCAGGATGAAGGCGCGAGCCTCGAAGAGATCGCGGATGAAGTAGGGGTGTAGTTGACGAGCCCAGCATGACCACGCCCCAGACCATCATCGCCGTTGCCGCGTTCGTGGTGGTGGACTTGTTGGTCGTGGGCGCGGTGGTGTACGCGGTCATGGGGGTTGTGCGAGACCTGGCCGGCAAGTTTCCGCCAGTGCCGCCCCGCCCCGACGCGGTGGTGAAGCACTACCAGTCCTTTCGCATTGGCATCTGCAACCTGGGCCTGTGTATCACCGCCGCGGTGGACGAGGACTATCTGCATCTGACGCCCAACCGCTTCGCCCGCATCTTCGGCACCAAGGCGATGAGCCTTCCCTGGGACGCGATGCAATCCAAGGCGACTCGCTGGGGACACTCGATCGCACAAGTCAACGGCACCGAGATCGTTGGACCGAAGTGGTGCTTTGAAGTGCTCAAATGACAAAGGTATTTTCTGGCGCAGATTCCCGGGGGTGCGGTCGATGTATAGGTTCATTGGGGCCATGGTTGTTTTAGTCGTATTGGCGGGGTGCTTCTCACAGTCCAAGGTCACCGACAATCTTCCGACGACGGCAGCCTTGGCGGGCCGGTGGATCGGATTCGATGCGAGTCGCTACCCGCGCATTGTCCTTGATGTCGGCGCAGATGGGAACTTCACGCTCGAGGACCGGCACCCGAAGTATGAAAGTTCCTGGACTGGGCAACTCAACACAGATCCACAAACCGGGCGCGTGACCGATCAGCGAGTGGCGTTGACGTCAAGGCAGAATGACGGCGCAAAGGCGACGGCGGAGTTTCGGGAGTTCTGGGGTCACGACAATGATGGGCAAGTGATCTTGGACGTGCAAAACCGGCCTGGAATGTCTCCGCCTATCCATTGCACGGCGGTGTTCATAAGGGCGGCGACTCTGGAACGTTTCACCCGAGAGTGAGACGCCTCGTACTCACTCCTCTTCCAACGTCTTCTTCCTCCGCAGCACATGGTGATAATGCTGCGCAAACCGGTGCGCCTCATCGCGAATCGCCTGGCACAGCCGCAATCCCGGATTCTCTCGCCCGAGGCGAATCGGTTCGCTCTTGCGCTGCACGTAGATCAGTTCTTCCTTCTTCGCCAGCGAGATCACCATCGGCGGCCGCACATCGAGTGTGTCAAACGCCTCCAGCGCGGCGTGCAGTTGGCCAAGTCCGCCGTCGATCAGGATGACCTCCGGATACAACTCGTGCCCCTCGCCCGCCTCGCGATACCGCCTCGATACGACCTCGCGAATGCTCGCGTAGTCATCGTTGATGCCGGGGCGTGAACTCTGGAAATCAGGATCGAACCCGCCCACGCCGCCGTTCGCGTCGCCGCGGATGCGGAAGCGTCGGTACTCGCTCTTCAGCGGCCGCCCATCGACGAAGCAGACTTTGCTCCCAACCGTTTCGCCCCCTTGCAGGTGCGCGATGTCGATCGCCTCGATGCACCGGATCGGTTCATCCATCTCGAGCGCCCGCTGCAAACTCTTGAGCGATTTCTCCGGCTCGATGATGTAACTCTCCGTCTCGGGCTGCCACCCGTCGCCGACCTTGCTCCGCTCATCGAGTTTCTCGATCGCCTTGATCTGGTCGCGCAGCACCGCCGCCCGCTCGAAGCGCATCTCCGCCGACGCCTTCTCCATCTCGTCGCGCATCTCGCGGAGCATCACGCTCCGCTTGCTCCCCAGGAAACGCACGAACGAATCGATGTCCGCCTGATACGCCTCGGGCGTGATCTTGTCCGCGCACGGCGCGGTGCACTGCCCGATGTTGTAGAGAATGCACGGTCGAAACGTCCGGTTCACCGGCGCGTTGGGAATGATGTCCAGAGAACACGTCCGAAACTTGAACGCACGCTGCAAAACCTGAATCGCCTCGCGCAGCGCCCCTGCATTTACAAACGGCCCCAGGATCTTCGCACCCTTCAACTCCACCGCACTCGGATCACGCGTCACAGAGACCCGCGGGAAAGGCTCCCTTCCCGTGATCGCAAGGTACGGGAACGTCTTGTCGTCCTGCAACCTGGTGTTGAACTTGGGCTTGATGTCCTTGATCAGCCGATTCTCAGCGAGCAACGCCTCCCACTCACCATCGCAGTGCAGGACGTCATAGTCGTGGACGACATCGAGCATCCCCTGCTTGCGTCCGCCAAGGTCCGCCGACGGCACAAAGTACGACGACACCCGGTCCGGCAGGCGCGACGCCTTGCCGACGTAGATCACCACGCCCTTGTGGTCCTTCATGAGATACACGCCCGGCACATCGGGCAACTTCCGCGCCTTCTCGCGCAGGCGGCTCATCCGCTGATCAAAGGTCTCGGTCCCCCAGCCCGGCGGCGCGTCCTTGGACGCAAAGCCCTCGGCGTCAACAGGCTGTGGTGATGGATCATCGGGCACAGTGAATCGTACGAGCGCTCGCGAGCCGCAGATTCAATGGCCCCCAACTCACATCGGCTGCGTCGCCAGCCGCACGAACATCTCAATCCCCAGCGGCAGCGCATCGTCATTGAAATCAAACCCCGGCTGGTGCAAGGACGGATACTCGTCCCCAACGACCTTGGGCCGCAGGCCCAGGAAAAAGAAGCACGACGGCACGTGCTTGCCATAGAACGAAAAATCCTCGCCGCCCATCGTCGGGTTCTCGAGTTGGATCGTTCTCGCTTCGCCCGCGACATCCCGCGCGATCGTCATCACGCGCTCGAACTCGGCCTTGTCGTTCGCCGTCACCGGATACCCATCGTGATAGTCGATCTGCGCCTCGCACCCGTGCGCCGCGGCCGTCTGCGTCACGATCGCGTGGAATCGCTCGCGTGCCACGGTCTTGATCTCATCCCGCAGCGTCCGCACCGTGCCGATGATGCGAACTTTCTCCGGGATGATGTTGTTCGCCGTGCCACCCTCGATCTGTCCGACCGTCACCACCACCGCATCCAGCGGCCCGACGTTGCGGCTCGCGATCGTCTGCAACGCCGTGATGATGTGCGCCGTCGTCACGATCGGATCGCGCGACAACTGCGGATACGCCCCGTGGCTTTGCACGCCCTTGATCGTCACGACGAAATCATCCACCGCCGCCATCAAAGGGCCAGACCTCGTCGCAATCGTGCCCAGATCAAGTTGCGGCCAGCCGTGCATGCCATAGATCTTCGCGATCGGCGGCCCGATCCCGGCGCCCTTCTCCCCCTTCATGACGCCTTCCTGGCACATGAGCTTCCCGCCACCCTCGTTCTCTTCCGCAGGCTGGAACACGAGCGTCACGTTGTGGGGGCGCTCCATCTGGCTCAGGATCGTCGCCGCTCCGAGCAGCATCGCCGTGTGCCCGTCGTGTCCGCACGCGTGCATCACGCCCTCGTACACCGAGGAGTACACGGCTCCTGTCTGCTCCACGATCGGCAGCGCATCCATGTCCGCACGCAGCGCGATCGAGCCTTCCTTCTCTTTCCCCTTTACGGTCGCGGGCAAAAAGCCAACCACGCCCGTCCCACCGCCGAGACCGGCCTTGAACTTGATGCCGAGTTTGGAGAGTTCGCGCTGCACGACCTGGCTCGTGCGCTTCTCCTGGAACGACAACTCCGGGTGCCTGTGCAGGTCATGCCGGAACGCCTTGAGTGCGGGCAGTTCCTTCGCGATCAACTTCGACAGATCCGTTGTGCCCGATGTGGCAGAACCGCGCGAGGGAGCACCGGCCTTGGGCTTCATCTCAATCTCCAATGACGCCCGCGAGGCGGCACCTGTCGTGCCTGTTTTCTTCGAAGTGTTCGCCCGGGCCTTGGTCTTCATAGGGGAAGACTGTAGGCGATTTCGGGCAAGCGTCGGCCCGGCCGTTCGTCACGCCGCAAGGCTGTCGGGCGCGATACGAAGCGACATCACGTTGTCCTCGTCCATCGTCTGCCGAACTTCGTTGAACCGAGCCTCGATCCGCTCGAATGCGTCGACGATTGCGGGGTCAAAGTGCGTCCCCCGCCCGCCCAGGATGATCGTCCTCGCCTCCGCGTGCGGCATCGCCTTTTTGTACACACGCCAACTCGTCAGCGCGTCGTACACATCCGCCAGCGCCACGATCCGCGCCGACAGCGGAATCTCAGTCGTGCCCAGCCCGAACGGGTATCCGGACCCATCCCACTTCTCGTGGTGGTACAGGGAGATCTCTGTTGCCATGTCAACCAGGTCATCCTCGCCGACGTGCCTGCGCACCTCGACCAGCGTGTCCGCGCCGATCAGCGGGTGCCGCTCCATCACGCGGCGCTCCGCGTCGGTCAGACGCCCCGGCTTGAGCAGCACCGAGTCGGGAATGCCCACCTTGCCGATGTCGTGCATCGTGCTCGTCACGCTCAACCGCTCGATCCACGCATCATCGATCTCGGGATGCACGCCGCGTAGTTCGTGCGCCAGCATCTCGCAGTAGGTGCGGATGCGTTCAAGATGCCGACCCGTCTCGTTATCGCGATGGTCGGCGAGTTTCGCCAAACCCATGATGATGCCGTTGCGGATCTTCGTTGCCGACGCAACCTGCCGATCGACTTCCTTCGAGAGGTCCTCGTTCATCTTCACGAGCATCGCGTTATATCGACGCACCAGCGCGATCGAGCCCGCGGCACTCAGCGCCAGCACCACGATCGCCGCCACGCCAGACCACACCGTCACGCCATCGAGCACTCGAGCACCGGGCGCCGAGATCTCAAGCCTGGGCTGCCTCGCCACCACGATCGCGTCCAGCGTCGGGCTGTAGGCAGCCGCGATCGCCACCTCCCCCGCGTCGGTCTGGGTCCCTCCAAGCACACCTCGGCTTGAGCGAATCATGCCCAGCGGCATCTCTTCGCCGGTATCGTTCATCCGCACCGTCGTGAGTCCGAAGTCGGACTTGAACAACCCCGCCGCTCGACGCATCTCCGGATGACAGATCACCATCCCAACATCATCCAAGATCATCAGCGTCGCGCCCTGTGGCAGTCGATACGCCTCCACGAACGACTGCGCCTTTTCCCACGCCGGCGACCCCGGCTCGAGCCGCCCAGCCGCCTCGCGCTCGAGCAGCGCGACAAACCGTTCCACCGAGTGACGGCGCTCTTCCAGCACCTCATCCAGCACGCGGTGCGAAACCTCGCGTTCCGCCTTGCTGGTCGTGATGTACCAGCCAGCCCCGATAACGAGCGCCTGCACCGTCAGAACCGCCGCCAGCAAACTCCGGCGCGAACGGGCGCCGTTCGCGGCAAACTCTCTTGTCTTTGCATTCTTCGGCACGCAGCAAGCATCGGCAGTGTCGCTTTCGCCGCGGCCGCTTGCAATCCGATTCCCGCCGCCGTGCCTCCCACCGCGCCGTCAATACCGCCTGTGCCACGCAGAATGCGTTTCGGAGTGTCGTTCACACCGGGCCGAGAATCTCCCGCGCAATGGCAGACGACGCGGGTAGTGCCGCGGCGATCCTCATCCCGTCCACGTTCCAGGGGCGCGTTATCGTCAGTGCCGGAAACTCTGCCAGCACCTTCTCGTGGATCGGCATGTTCCTGGAATCGCTCGCCGCGAGGAGCCTCGCCACATTCTCGGACAAAATGAACTCGATCAGCGCCATCGCGGACGCTGGATTCGGCCCGCCCTTGATCCTCGCGACCGTGTTGGGAAGCACCAATGCGCCGCCGCCCCCGAACCCATCAGGCGAGGCCACATCCTCGTACACCATGTCAACGGCCCAACCACTCGCCTTCCCCGCGTACACATCATCCGTGTCCGTCAGTCCCACATCGATCTCGCCCTGCGAGATCGCGCGCACGACCGCCGAGTTGCCCGGATACACCCTGAGGCCGTTCGCTTTGAGCGCACCTATCCACGCACGCGTCGCCGCTTCGCCTCGCTCGGCGACCAGAGCCGCAAGATGCACGCGCGTCGTGCCGAACGCCGGGTTCGCGATGCCCACGCGCCCCTTGAACCGCTCGTGGAGAAGAGTGCCCAGCGTTCTCGGAGCCTCCGCCACACGCTTCGTCGAGAACGCGATCACCCGCGCTCGCAACGCAAAGCCATACCACAGGCCCTGCGGATCTCGAAGACCCTTCGGCCACCCGCCCGCAAACTCCTTGACCGCGCTCGGCTCCATCGGCTCGAGCAATCCGCGCTTTGCCAACTCGATGACACCCAGTTGCTCGCCCGACCACCACACATCCGCACGCGGGGACGAACCCTCCGCGATCAATCGCTCGATCAATCCCGTCGACTTCGTCGCTTCCGTATCGCCGACCACGCGCACCGCGATGCCGCTCTGCTTCTCGAATACCTCAACGATCGGCCGCAGGATCGGCTCGTCCACGCTCGAGTACAGCACAACTTCCTTCGCTGGTGGGCGTGACGCGCAGCCACTCAACAGAGCGAGAGTGCCCGCTCCCATCGCCGCACCGAACGCTGCGCCATGCGAAAGAAACGCGCGGCGCGACATCCCGTCGCGCTGTTCATGCTGCCACATGCGCTCGCTCCGAGTGCTTTGTGCTTACTTCTTCGGCGCCGCGTCCGTCGCGTTCTCAACCGGTGCCGCGGGCTTCGCCGGTGCCGAGCCCTTGTTCTTGAGCGTGCCGAAGTAGTGCTTGATCGCGTTGTGATGCTCGCGCGGGACCTGTCCGGTCTCGATGCTCTCCGCGGCGGCCGCCGTCGCCGCCGACACCACCTCCGCAAACTCCGCCTTCGACTCGCCCACTACCTGCTCGCCTTCCACAAGGCGGCGTCCGATGACCGCACCACCGCGATCCTGCGTCGGAGCCTTCTGCTTCACCTGCGTGTAGTCCGCCGGCGCTTCGTCAGGACCAAAGCCGCCCTGGCTCTGCCCAGCGTTGCCGCTGCCGCCGCCCATCTTGTTCGATTCACCCTCGGCCCACTCGCCCATCCCCTCGCCCGGCTGGTCGCCCTCGCACTGTCCGCCAAGGCAGTTGCCCAACTTCGCCAACTGCGATTTGCACTCCGACAACGCGGCGTCGAGGTTCTCCATGTCGCTCGCCATCATCTCCATCTCGGAGAGTTGCGCCTGCATGGACTCCATTCCTTCCATGCCCTCCTGCTGCATCCCCTCCTGCGTCATCCCCTCTGCGGCCTTCGACATGCTCTCGCTCATCTGCCCCGCGTTCTTGCACGCCTCGCACGCCGCCTGAGCCATCTTCATCAACTGCTGCATCTGCTCGGGCGACAGATTCTTCATCTGCTCCATCGCTTCCTTCAGTGCCGCAGGGTCCGACGCCTTTTTCGCGAGTTCCTCGGCAGACTTCTTGTCGAGACCCTGCTCCTGCAACTTCTTCGCGACCTGCTCCTGCTGATCGCTCGCCTTTTTCAGTTGCTCCGCGAGGTTCTCCATCTGCTTCTTGAGTTGGTCCTTCTGCTCGGGGGTCATGGAACTGTCCGCGAGTTGCTGCTGCAACTCCTTCAATGCCTCCTGCGCCTTGTTGAAGTCCCCCTTCGCGAGGTTCTTCGAGAAGTCGTTCAAAGGCCCCTGGCCCGGCGACTTCAGTTGCTGCATCGCCTCCTTCATCGCCTCGAGTTGGGCCGCCTTCTCGCTCTCGGTCTTCTGGTCTTCCAACTTGTCGGCGAGATTAGTCAAATCGCGAACTGCCGCACGACGGATCGCTTCGGGATCCAACTCCTTGGTCTGCTCGCCTTCCTTGCCTTCTTTGTTCGCTTCGTCCTTGATCTCGACGTTGGCTCGCTTGAGCAGTTCTTCCAACTTCTTCTGGTCGGCCTCGCGCTCCTGCTTTACCTGCACGACCTCGCGCTTCTTCGTCTCCGCCTCTTCCTTCTTGGCAAACAGGCCCATCACGTCCATCCGTGGCACCGCGATCCAGATCACGAGCAACCCGATCAGCGTCGCAATCGGCATGGGCCACAGCCTGGGCAACGCAAACGGGATCGCCGCACGAACGTCCACGCGCCGCGCCTTCTCCTCAGCCGTCTCCAGCATCGCGCGCGACCACGGGTCATCATTCTTTGCAACGCACAGCGCGGTTGACAGCACTTCCTTCAGCCCCGCGCGTTCATCCAGTTCCGTCGCGACCGCGAGCGCACGCTTGCGCGCGATGTGCGTCCAGGTCACCGTTGCCACGATCACCGCCGCGCCCATCCCGATCGCGATCCACTTCCACAGCGGCGCAAAGACGTGCGACAGTCCAAAGACCTGCTCGACGAGGCGAGTGACGATGAGCGCGCCCACTCCCGCCGTCAGCACCAGCGCGAGCACGCGCAGGGCATCCAGCAGCCACAACCGCCGAGCCGCCCGCCGAACCGCCTCGCGTACATGCGTCATCGTCGCCTCCGTCGTTCTCGTCGTGGGCCTCGTGCCCGTCACGCTGTCCCGTCATCCTAACCGATCGGCTCGCTCGGGTGTGCCATCCATATCCGCGCCCCGCCTTCTTCACTCATACGCTTTCGCCGCCCCGAAGTTTCGTGTGGGTGTCCACGTTTTTGCGCAATGTTAGGGATATGCCGATTTCCCGGTTGCCTTCGCCGCACCAACCGGCCATGATGCCTCGCGATGCAGACCCCGCCTTCCACCCAGATGCCCGCCAGCGCCCAGTCCGGCGGGTCCACAACGGGTAACACGCCTTGGGGGCGCCTCCGAGCGTGGCTGGACCGTGGCTGGGTCGACCCTTCTCGCGCCCTCGCCGACTTTCAACTCCAAGCCCAGAAGGACCTCCGAGGCGATCGGATCCACGCCGTCCTTGCCTTTATCTGGGGCTGGCTGGTGGTGGGGCCGATTTCATTCGCCGAAGCCGCCATCGCGTTCCCCGGCATCTGCTGGCTCATCCGCCTCTTCGTCGTGCCACGTGCCGCGAAGTGGGCGTTCCTCCAGCCGACGTTCATCATCTTCGTCGTGTGGGCGGTGTGGCATCTCATCGCGATCTCCTGGTCCGGTGCCGACGATGGCGGATTCAAGTTAGCGACCATGCTGCGCTGGGCCGCGCCCATGCTCGCGCTCTACACCATCCTTCCTCGCCGCGGCGTCATCATCGCGGGCCTCGCCGCGGGTCTCCTCAGCGGCAACCTCTCCCAACTCGTCAACTGGATCGGCGTGAGGCACGACATCCCCTGGCTCGTTCTTCGCCCCTTTGCCGGGAGCGATCGCAACGGCGGCTGGTGGCCGATCGTCGTCGGGAGTGAGCACCTCGTCGCCGCACTCGGTCTGCACCTCCCCGTCGCGCTCATGGGCAAGGGCAAGTGGCGTGCGTTCGCCATCGTTGCCATGATCATCTCAATCGCAGGACTTGTCGCCATGGGCGCGCGCGGCGCGTGGGCGGCGGCGATCCTCCTGTCGCTCATCATCGTGGTCGTCGCCGTCACACGCGAAACCGAGCCACGCACAAGATGGAAACTCGCGGGCGCCGCAACCCTCGCCGCGGCAGTCGTCGCCGCCGGGCTCTGGTTCTTCGCCGCGGATCGCATCGAAGCCCGCGTTTCACAGGCCTTGGATGAGATCCCGCGTGCCTACGCCAACCGCGATTTCACGAGCACCACAGGTGCAGGCGTCGGCGATGATTCCGCCCGCGTCGCGATGGCCCTCTGGGCGATCGAGGCAATCAAGGACCATCCAATTGTTGGCGTGGGCACAGGCGGCTACGCGGCATACGTCCGCGAGCACCGCCTCTCTGACGACCTGGCGTACGAAGATTCGAGCACCCGGGTCCACCAGCACTGCCACAACGCGATCCTGCAGGAATGGGCCACCAAGGGCGTGGTCGGCCTGGTGCTGCTGCTCGCCTTTGTCTTCGTTGTGCTGTGGAGTGCGTTCACGCCGCTCACACGCCAAACTCTCGGCACCTACGCCGCCGGGCCTGCGTTTGCGCTCGTCGGGCTGTGCATGCTCTGGCCGTTTGACGCGATGCAGTCCAACTCATCAACGATCAAACTCTTCCTCGCGCTGGTCGCGATCTGCCCGGCGTGGTATCCCAAGTCTCTGTCAGAGGCTCGGGCGCAAGCCCGGGCGTCGAACGGGTCCACCTGATCACGACAGACCCCCGCCGTCACGACGAGTTCAACGCGAAGCGCACCCCGCCTCAATCCTCCGCCGAAATGCTCTTGGGCCCTTCCTTGCCGGCGACGCGTTCCATGTATCCCTTCCCCTTGCGCTCGTACTTCGTAAAGCCCATGCGCTCAAGGTTCTTGTTGGACAGCGCGCTCTTGCCCTTGATGTCCGACCACTTCCCGGCGATGTTCGGAGCCAGCACCGCGCGACGCACCGGCTTGCCCGTCTTTGGCTGCTCCGTCAGCGCTTCTTCCTTCATGGACTGGACGATCTCGAACGTCTCGCCCGTGGGCTGCCCCTTCTTGTCCAGCACTTCGTACACGTAAATCGGCATGTGCAATCCTATTCGCGAGTGATCTCGCGGGCTTCGCCCTTCTACCGTCCCCAGTGCTCGTTCCGATCACTTCCATCGACGATCCCCGTGTGCTGGATTACCAGGGTGTCAAGGTTCGCCAGGTCCGCCTTGCTCCGGGTTCGCTGCCTCCCGACCTTGCCCGGGCGGGTGAGTTCTGCAATGGCACCTTCCTCGCCGAAGGCGAACTGGTCGTCCAGCACCTCCTCCGCTCGCGATTTCACACCCGCTCGGTCTTCCTCACCCACACCCGTCTCGAAACCATGCGCCAGACACTGGCGCTCCTGCCCGAGAGCACTCCCGTCTTCGTCGCTTCTCAAGACATCATGAGCGGGGTGGTCGGGTTCGACATCCATCGAGGCGTGCTGGCCTCCGCCGACCGGGGTGATCTCGCGACCCTGCCCGCGCTCCTGGCCTCGCGCCCGCGTGGGCTTGTACTGCTTGAGGACCTCGCAAACGTCGACAACGTCGGTGCGATTTTTCGCAACACCTCGGCCCTCGCGGCGGGCTTCGCCATCGTCCTGAGCCCGCGCTGCTGCGATCCCCTCTACCGCAAGGCCATCCGCGTCTCGATGGGGCACATCCTGCGGATCCCGTTCGCGTTCGCGTCTGATTGGGGAGCAGCCCTCAACGAGATTTGTAGCGCAGGCTACACCCTGCTCGCCCTGACCCCGGGCCCCGGTTCGGTGGACATCGCGGATCTTGCGCGAATCGACCGGCCTGCCATCCTGGTCGGGACCGAAGGGGCGGGAGTGAGCAAACAAGCGGCGGCCAAAGCGGACAAACAGGTGCGCATTTCGATGGTGCCCGGCGTCGACTCCCTCAACGTGAGCGTCGCCGCCGCCATCGCCCTGCACCGCCTGGGCAGCGTGTAACCGCTTTGTGACGTTCGTCCCAAACGGTGCCAATCGACCGAACCAAACGGATTCTGGAACGTCCAACAGGGGGTCAGCCCGTCGCAAGGGGGAAGTTCCCCAACGTCGGGCGACTTACTCTAGAATGTCCCTCTCGGGGCTCGTTCGCTCCGCCTTGAACTGGAAGACGCCATGAAGACCATCGCACGCACGTCCTTGACGATCGCCCTTCTCTCCGCGCTCGCGTTTGCGGCTCCCGCATTGGCCCAGCCCGTGCGCGATGGTTCGGGCGAGCAACGGGTCGCCTTGAACAAGATGGAACTCAAGCCATTCACGCACGAGGTGTGGAGCAAGTTGAGCGATTGGCAGAACGGCGAACTGGCCGAGGGATTGACCAAGGACAAGGTCGTGCTCGTCTTGGCGTACAACGACTTCTCCCCCGCACCACGCAAGGCGATGGCGCTGGCGAAGAAACTCGCCGCGGCGCACGGCGCGCAGGGCCTGATCGTCGTCGCCGCCCACGCCGAGCGTGGCTGGGCCGATGCCGAAAAACCCAAAGTGGAAGATGGCAGTTTGCACCTCGCGCACGACGCCAAGGGCGAGTTCCGCAAGGCATTGCTGGCGCAGAGCGACCCGGATTGGTACCTGATCGATCGTGCCGGACAGATGCGTTTCGCCGGCGTTTCGACCGAATCGGTGGAAGAAGCAACCAAGCAGTTGCTCGCGGAAGATGCGGCAAAGGCCGGCGGGACGAAAGGTGCGATCGATGCCGCGGCAGCGGCCAAGGATGCTGCGGAACGCAAGGCCCGCGCCTCTCGTGAGAACGTCGACCTGACGAAGTTTCCCGAGTTGCCCTTTGTGCGACCCGACGAAGCGGAGTTCACAAAGGCGAACTGGCCCAAGTTGCCGCGGGATGAAAGCAAGCAGCAGGAACTTGTGTACGTCGAACCCAAAGATGTGGCGCTCCCAGATACGGGTTGGTTTCCGAGCAAGCCGAGCATGGCTGGGAAAGCGGTCGTGCTGTACTTCTGGCACCCAGACGCGAACAACGTGATGACGATCGGTGACAACATCGACAACCTCGCAAGGCAAAACCAACGAGATGTGCTGTACGTCGGCGTCGTGACGGACATGGACGGCATGAACATCAACGGTGTGAACGTCAAGCTGCGAAAGGACCAACGCGACGTCGAAAAGTTGTCGGAGCGCATGGCCGAGTTCGTCAAGGCTCGTCAGTTCGATCAGTATTTCCTCGTCGACAATGGGCGCGGGATCATGGACTCGATATTCGGCAGCAGCACCGACCGGCCGTTCCTCCTCGCGTTGTTGTCGTCGGATGGCAAGGCTCGTTGGTGGGGCGACAAGCCAGTGGTGTCGTATGAAGCCGCCCTCACCCGAATGCTCCAGGTCGATCCCGGCGTCCACGCACGCCGCAAGGCCGAAGACGCATGGCTCAACGCCCAGAAAGCTAAAAAGACCGGCGGGAACTGATGGGCGCCCGCTCGCCCCTCTTTCACGTCGTCCTCCACGAGCCCGAGATTCCCAATAACACGGGCAACATCGGCCGCACCTGCGTCGCCACGGGTTGTTCGCTGCATCTCATCAAACCACTCGGCTTTGACACCAGCGAGAAAGAGTGCCGTCGCGCCGGGCTCGACTATTGGCCCAGGCTCGGCGTGCGCGAGCATGACTCGTGGGACGCGTTCCAAGAATCGACTGATCCACTGACAACCCGGCCCTTCTCTTCGTCGCGCCTTTGGCTGTTCACGACCAAGACCTCGCGCGTGGTCTATGACGCGCCCTTCCTCCCGGGCGATGTGCTCCTGTTTGGCAAGGAAACGCGCGGACTGCCGGAGGACTTCCTCGCAAAGTACCCCGACCAGGGCTTGCGGTTTCCAATGATCGCAGGCGAACGCTCGCTCAACCTTGCGACTGCGGTGTGCGCGGCTGTCTACGAAGGCGTGCGACAGTTGCGAGAGAAGGGTTTTGTTCGCGTAGATGCCAACGGCGGGATCATGCCTGGGGTTGCGGAAGCGTGATGCAAGAACGTTGAACCTGGCGCGTGGGTCGACCGTAGAAGTGTGGATGATGGCACGGGCATCTGGACCCAGTGGTGCCCGGGTCGATCTTCTCACTCTCTCCCTGCGGCCGCCGCATGCTTCCGGGCATGCGGCGGCTGTGTTTGTGGCCTCCATGCGCGAGACCGGCAGCAGGGGCGCGTAGCATCCGGCATGGTTCACTCGAACGAACAACCTCCGAAGCGCGACGTGCCCTGGGTCGGGGCGCTCGCAGCAGGCGCCATGGTGCTTCTCGTTGTGTTTGCCTTTGGCTGCGAGAAGCCGATCTTCACGCGCGACGAACCGGTGAGTCAGTTCGACCGCCTTCAGAAAGTGCGCAATACAAGCGAGCCGGCATACATCCCCGATGAGTTCGGGAATCTCCGCCCCAATCTGACGGGGCGTTTGTCGAACTTGAAGTGATCGACCCCCAATCCCTTGTGGAGCGCACTCGACAGAGAGTGTGCACGTGTCGAAGCGCGTGAAGAAACTGCTACGATAGATTTGAACAAAGTGGAACGATCTGGACGATCGTCGTGCCACGGCGTGTTCGCGCCGCACAGCACACCACTTGGGGCAACGGAATGCCAACGGTCTTCAGAACCAAGCCCACGCGCGCGACCCGCTCTGCCTCCAAGGCGAAGGCCAACGCCTCGTCCGCAGGAAAGTCCAAGCGATCACAAGTTGTATGGGCTTCGTTCGTGTTCGCGATGACCATCGCCTGCGGCGGGTTGTACTTCCTCAACGGCGGCCCGAAGACGCGCCTGGAGGGCATCGCGCTCCCCGCACTGCTCGCACCGGGCGGGACCTCGTCCATGGACGCAATCTTCGGCACGCGAAAGCCGCTCGATAAGGCTCGCTGGCAGGCGATCGTGATTCATCACAGCGCGACGCCAGGCGGCAAGCCGGATGCGCTCGATGCTCTCGCTCGCGAGCAGGGGCTGAAGGAACTCGGGTACCACTTCGTCATCGGCAATGGCAACGGCATGGCCGACGGCGAGTTGTTCGTGGGACGCCGCTGGCGCGACCAGGTCCCCGGGGCTCACGTCGGCGGCAAGGACGGCGACTGGTACAACCAGCGCTCGATCGGCCTGTGCGTCGTCGGCGATGGGGACAAGGGACGACTGACCCAGGCTCAGGAAGAACGCCTCGCGGAGTTGACCGCCACCTTGTGTCGGCGCCTCGGCATCTCGCCCAGCCGCGTGTATTTGCACAGCGACCTCGCCCCCACGACAAGCCCCGGCAGGCTCTTCCCGGCGGCGTCGTTTCGGGCGGATGTCGCCGGTCGCCTCTAAACAATGTCGATTGCTGTCGATCGGCCGCCTCGTCGTCTTGGGCCGAGAAGTCATGCCTTTGAATCGTTGAAACTGCATCTCCCGTGCGGGTGTTGGGGTACGCGCATGGATTGCGTCGAACCGTTTGCGGACTCCCCGCGAACAGGTCGCGCTCCGGTCCATGGTGCGATCCTCGCGCTTTCCGGGCTGGTTGGGTTGAAGTAGGGGCGTGGGTGGGCGATACTCACTCTGCTTTGTGGAGTGCCGCCGGGGCGGAGGTTGCGCGGCGGCTTTGTTGTTTGTATTGTGTTCGGCTTCATCGGTGTGGAGCAGAACGGTTGGGGGAGACCGGGCGACGGTCCCGGCGGAGTGTGGATGAGCCTTCCAGTCACGAGATACAAGCCCGGCGAACTGGTCGAGGGATATCGCATCATCCGCGAGATGGGTGAGGGTGCGGCTTCGATCATCTACGTTGTCCAAGATCCCAAGAGCCATCAGGTCTGGGCCCTCAAGCACGTCGAGAAGCACGATCAGAAGGACACCCGGTTCCTCGATCAGGCCGTCCTCGAGCACGAGGTCGCGCGCAAGTTTGACCACCCGGGGATGCGTCGCAGCGAGAAAGTGATCAAGCGGCACAAGATGCTGCGTCTCACCGACGTGTTCGTGGTGATGGAGTTTGCGGACGGGATCTCGATGGAGAAGGATCCGCCGCGGTACAACATCGAACTCGCGGTTGATTTGTTCCACCAGGTCGCGCTGGCGCTCGCGCACATGCACGAGAAGGGCTACGTCCACGCGGACATGAAGCCCAACAACATCATCGTGTGCGACACGCGCGTCGCGAAGGTGATCGACCTTGGGCAGAGTTGCCCGATTGGGACGGTCAAGCCGCGCATCCAGGGGACGCCCGACTACATCGCCCCCGAGCAGGTGCACCGCCGCCCGATCACGCCCAAGACGGACGTGTACAACCTGGGCGCGACGATCTACTGGGTGATGACGGGCGAGACGATCCCGACGGCGTTGTCGCGCGATCCCGACGCGCTGGTGAGCCGCGTCGAGGACAAGTTGCTGAAAAAGGCCAAGCCCGCGATCCAGATCAACCCGAAGATCCCGCAGAAGTTTAACGACCTGATCATGCACTGCATCGAGGCAGAGGAAGACAAGCGCCCGGCGTCGATGCACGATGTGGCGGACCGCCTCGCGTTCATGCTCGGCGCGCTTCGCACCCAGCGAACGATGGTCGAGCAGCGGAGCAAGGAAGCCTCGACGGTTGCCGGGCTCAAGATCACGAACGCGACCCGCAAGGGCACGGCATAAGGGCACGGGGGTGAACCGTCGTGCTCAATCTACAGGATCCTGAGAGTGTGCGTGACGTGTTTCTGCGCGGGGCAAAGGCCTGTCGCGGAGCAACGTGTCGGCATGGTTCCATCGAGCACATCCACGCGCCCGGGCGATTGATCTGCACGGGCGACCTGCACGACAATCCGACACACTTCCAAGTGCTGGTTGAGGTCGCGGGCATGAACGCGTCGGGGGCGACCGACGACGCGTCGAGCGTCGCGCATCTTGTCCTCCACGAAATCATCCATCCCGATCGCCTGGTCAACGGCATGGATTTGTCTTTTCGCGCGCTCGCGAAGGTGGCGGACTTGAAGGCACGCTTTCCCGAGCACGTCCATGTGCTGCTGGGGAATCACGAACTCGCGCAACTCACCAACGCGACGATCATCAAGGATGGCGTGAAAAACGTGGACGCGTTCAAGGCTGGTCTTGAGTATGCGTTTGGCGAGGACAAGCCGATGGTGGAGGAGGCGTTGCACGAGTTCATTCGCGCGATGCCTCTCGCGCTCAAATGCGACACGCCCAAGGGGAGGATCTTGTGTGCGCACAGTCTGCCGCCGCCGGCGATGATGCAGCGGTTTGATCCGGGTGTGCTGTCGCGGGATCTGACGGACGCGGACTATGAGCCCCGCAGGGGTGCGGCGTACCTGATGACGTGGGGGCGCGGGTACGACGCGGAGTTGCTCGAGGACCTCGTCGAGCGGTGGGGGGTCAACCTGTTCGTGCTGGGTCACGAGAAGGTGGACGAGGGGGCGCGGTTCATTCCGCCTTGTGCGATCGTGCTGAACAGCGACCATGCGCGGGGCGTGTACCTGCCGATTGACCTCTCGAATCCGCCCCGGGGCGAGGAAGCGGTGAAGATGGCCGTGGCGTTTGCGGGGGGGTAAGTCTGGGAATGGGGAACAGAAGTCCCTCGCTCGCGCTTCGGGCTCGTAAATGCACCTGATTGCACGCCCACGATGAGTCTTCGAATCGTGGCGCTTCTGGACGACCAACCAAGATCCTTCACCGAACCACTTCCGTGAAGGAACGAGTTTGAGAGCGGCGGGGCCCCGTCCAAACTGCTACGATCCGCCCGCTATGGCATGGATCACCAAACCTTCGGGCACGATGAAGATTGAGCGGCGGGACGAGCCGTACCTGACGACCGCGATGCGCGAGCGGCTGTCGAAGGAGATCCTGCCGCGGTATGAGACGGGGCTCGCGGGGCTCTTGCCGTGCCTGCACGAGGTCCAGCACGCGTATGGCTGGATCCCGCACCAGGCGATGATGGAAATCGCGGCGTTCCTCAAGATCGCGCCGGCGGACGTCATCGACACCGCGAGTTTCTACGAGGAATACTGGCTCAAGCCCAAGGGCAAGCACCTCGTGCAGGTCTGCCGCAGCATCGCGTGCGAGTTTTGTGGCCAGCCACAGATCACGGATGCTGTGCGGTCGCACCTGGGAATCGACGTTGGCGAGACGACCGAGGACGGGACGTTCACGTTCATCGAACTCGAGTGCCTTGGCAGTTGCGGCACCGCTCCGGCGATGCTGATCGACGAGACCCTCTACGAGAACCTGACCCCCCAGATGGCGGTCAAGATCATCGATGAGGTCCGGGCGAACGGGCACAAGTCGCACCACTGAGTTTGCCCAAAGTCAGATACTCTCGCACGCCCACGATGAGTCTTCGAATCGTGGCGCTTCTGCATGGTCAAAGCCCCCCGGAGAGCGGGCGTACCCCGAGGCAGAACCTTCCCCTAACCCCTTCCGGGAGTGAAAGGGCACGAAGAGAAAACGCCGTTCCCCCCTCCTAAACTCCCGCCCCTATGGCCAAGACACGTGAGATCAAGAAGCGCATCAAGGCGGTCGGCAACATCCGCCGCATTACCAAGACGATGCAGATGATCGCGACGGCGAAGTTCGCCGCCAGCGAGCAACGCGCGAAGGCTGGCAAGCCTTACACCGAGACGATCTTCGATCTCGTTCGCGATCTGGCCGGGAGCATCGAGGATGCCAGCCATCCTCTGCTCGATGCTGGTGGGGCGGGTGGCAAAGGCGGCGACAATGGCGTTGTCGGCACCAAGAAGGAACTCACGCTCATCATCACGTCCGACCGCGGCTTGTGCGGGCCTTACAACGGCTCGGTGCTGCGTGCCGCGATGGCGTTTTTCAAGGGCAACCAGGCCGCGAAGGAAGGGCTCGTTGAACTCGTCGGCAAGAAGGGCGCCGGCTTCCTGAAGTTCGTTGGCGTGCCCGTGTCGAAGCAGCACGCCTTCGGCGATAAGCCATCGTTCGAGCAGGTGCGCTCGCTGGTGGACGAGTACGTCGCGCGATTCACCGCTGGTGAACTCTCCAGCGTGCGCGTGGTGTATATGAAGTACTTCAGCGCGGGCAAGCAGGCGCCCACGATCATGCAGTTGCTCCCCTTCAAGGCGGACGCCGCAGGCGCGAAGAGCGGCACGGGCGCAGCGGCAGCGGCCCCCAAGGTCACGACGCCCTACGAGTTCAGCCCCGATGCTTCGAGCCTGCTCAGTGACTTGCTCCCAGCGGCTGTGAAGGCGTTGCTTTTCCAGGCGTTCAACGACGCGATCGTCAGCGAGCACGTGGCACGCATGGTGGCGATGAAGGCCGCCACCGACAACGCGGGCAAGATGGGCAAGTTGTACAGCCGCAAGTTCAACCGCGCACGCCAGGCGCAGATCACGACGGAACTGACCGAGATTATCTCGGGTGCAGCGGCGCTCGAGTAATCACCCCGCCAGGCGCAGTTCACCCTGCGCCTTCACCGAGTCGAACTCGCGCACGCTGGCCGGGTAGAACAGGTCCTGCGAGACGTCAACCTCGTCGCACATCGCGACTGAGAGTGTCGGCTCCAGCGCCAGGTTCAGTTTCTCGCGGGGCGGGTTCTCCCACCATTTCCCCTTTGCCTCGGGGATGATCTCAACTTCGGGGCGGCATGGATCCAGTGGCGACCAGTCACTCACCAGCGCGCGGCGGCGATCGCTCAATGTCACCAGCGAGCCGGGCGCAAAGGGCGGCACCGCAGCCAGCAACGTGCGCAGGATCACCGGATCGAACCACTGGCTCATCGGGGGCGTGATCATCTGCTTCAACGCACGCACGATCGGCATCGCCGGCTCGCCCCGCTGCGGGGACAGCATCGTGTGCCCCGGGAATCTCAGGCGATCGAACTGATCGGCAACCGCGACGATGCGTGCGAAGACGTGGATCTCGGAGCCCTTGGGTGTGACGACACGACCATCGAGCATCGTGCGGCTCGGGAATCCGCTGCCGTCGTAGCGCTGGTGATGGTGGTACGCGATCGCGCCGACGGCGGCTTCAAAGTCCGTGCGCAGCGAATGAAAGCCCAGACGCGTGTGCTCCTGCCAAGCGGAGTCGGCGATATCGCCGGTCTCTTCGTACCGCGCGAGGACCTCGTCGGGCAGTTCGAGCAGGCCTATGTCGTGCATCATCGCGCCCGCGCCAAGCGCGGTCAGGTCCTGCGCGGTGCTGGGCGAGAGTTGCCCGCGCTCGCGAACGAGGTAGAAGTCGAGTTTGAGCCCAAGCAGCATGCTCAGGAAGCAGGTGTTCGCGGCGTGGCGCACCAGGGGCGTCGCGGCCTCCGCTGCTTCCATGACGTAGATCGCGGCCTTGGGGCTCGACGCGAGTGAGTCGAGCATCGCGGCGATCGCGTCGCGGAACATGTTGTAGTCGAGTTTCGCGTGCCGATCCGCGACGTAGTCGTCCATCGCCTTGCCCAGGCGCCACGTGATCTCGCGGCTCGCGGAGGCGATCTCGGGGTTGTACGTCGCGCCGATCTTCGCGATCGACGGATACTGGATCCACAGGTCGCGGACCTTCAGTTCGTGCAGGTGGTTGATCGCGTGGCGATCCAGCACCGCGCCCGGGCGCAGCAGGATGATGTTGTGGTGGCGCGGATGGCGGACATCCATCGCGATCACCATGCCCGGCTCGGCTTGGAGATGGTGCAAACGCAGCATGGGCCGAAGAATCCTCCCGAAGTAGGAGGTCATCGACGCAAGCAGAACGGCACTCGGAGGGGAATGGCCGACAAGGGCACAAAGTCGAACAGTTGTGCGAGTCGGGAAACTCGGGCAAGTCGGTGACGAAGTTATGGGAGCAGGAATTGCTCTCATCCCGCACGCCCACGATGAGTCTTCGAATCGTGGGGCTACACGTGCGTCGTCTGAAGCAAAGACCCTCTTCTTCGCGTCGGGCTCGTCAAAGCAGGGCGACGACCGTCGCTCACTGATCGATCAACCGAAACGTGCCTGGCACGCGCGGGATGAGCACGATCACGACGCGCCGTGACAGTCCAACGCCCGTCAGGTCAGAGAGCAGCGCTTCGCCAAACGTGGGCAATCGCGTTGGTTGCGGACCGACCGGGGCGACAGGGGCGGGGCTCATGACCTCGACCGCCGCCGGCGGCGTGTCGAGAGACGCGGGGCGCGAGGCCTGCGGCGGGAAAGGATCGTCGCTGATCGGTTCAACCTTCTCGACCTGCTTCTGCACCGTTGCGACCGACGACACGGGCTCAGGCAGCACACGTGGCGTGCCCGGCGGCAGGACCACCCACTCGACATCGGGCAATTCCGGGACGATCAGCAACGCGTCCTTGCCTTTGGAATTGAGCGAAAGAGCCAGGCGCGGGAGGGTGAGGCCGGCACCTTCGATGGTGGGGCGCTTGTTGAGGCCATAGGCCTGCGCGAGAGACTCACGCGTCGATGACGCCTCCTGATGCTGTGGCAGCAGTTCCAGATGCAACGCGGCGGCCATGCCCGAAGCATCAATCACATTCTTGGGTGACGGATCGAGTGGCGGCTCATCGGGCACGATCCAGGCACGACAGAGAAGCCGAACCTGACCCGGTGGCAGATCGAGCGGCCCGTTGTCCAGTTTCAAGGTCCACGGCGCCACGAACGAATGCCCGCTGCCGAGGGACGTCCACTCGGGAACGATGCCTAGGAACTGCTCGCGCGCCTTGCCACTGGTGCGCAGGCGATCGTGCAGCGCGTCGAGATCATCGACGGGAACCGCAATGACGCGCAGGCCATTGGCACGCCACGCGAGTTGCTCCTCGTCGGAAAGGCCCGTGGGCCTTTTCAGATATGGCAGCAGTGCCTGTTGAAGCGACTCGAACGTCGTGCGGTCATGGTTGGAATCATCGACGATCCACCACGCGGCGTCGAGGCCTTCGGCGACCGCTCGCTCGCCGGGCGACACGGGTGGTGGCGTGTGCTTGCACGCGACCAAGAACGCCGGGCAGGCCAGAGCGACGCCCATCGCGAGGGCGACGCGCAGGTTCTGTGGGCGGGGTTTGGCGTGCGGCTGGACCATGTGGCGTGGCATCGGGCCGCGACATTATTCGCAGCGAATGTGGACGCCGTTCCTAGGGTGCGTCCGGCGACTGGCGAACAGGTCAGGCCGGCTCGAGGTCGTTGATGCGGTCGATCAGCCTTCGCACCACGCCAAACTTGGACCGGGTGTGGCGGAAGGAAAGGCGTGGAAGTTCGGGGTGGTCACCTTCGCCCTCGAGCGGACCGCCCTGGCGGATCTCGCCTTCCTTGATGATGACCTTGAACTCTTTGCTGAGTTTCGCCACGTCCTCTTCCTTCAGGCGGGCCTTGAGGCGGATGACAAAGTCATCGCGGACGTAGCGGCTGCTGTGGTAGTTGCGGTAGAACTTGACGATGTGCTCCGCGGCTTCCTTGGGCGAGGCGCAGAGTTTGTAGATCGCCGGATCCTCGGGGCTGACCCAGCCGCGGTCCAGGAGTTGCTTGCGCACCCACGTTTCCCAACTCTTCCAGTAATCCCCACCCGCGCCCTCGAGCAGAACAATCGGCATCGGCGTCGCCTTGCCGGTCTGCACGAGCGTGAGCGCCTCGAAGGCCTCGTCCATCGTGCCGAACCCGCCCGGAAAGAGGGCCACGGCCTCCGCCTGCGAGATGAACATCAACTTGCGCGTGAAGAAGTACCGGAAGTGAATCAGTTTCTCATCGCCCGAGATGATCTCATTCGCGTTGGTCTCAAACGGAAGGCGGATCGCGACGCCAAAGGACTGCTCGCGCCCGGGGCCCACGTGCCCGGCCTTCATGATCCCCATCCCCGCGCCAGTAATCGCCATCCAGCCCGCGTCGCGCATCAGCCGGCTGAACTCAACCGCGGCGGCGTAGTCGGGGTGTGCCTCGGGCGTGCGGGCGCTGCCGAAGATCGTGACCTTGTGGGGCTCTTTGAACTTCGCAAAGACGCGATACGCGTATCGCAGTTCCTTGAGCGAGGTGGACATGAGTTTGAGTTCGCCCGTGTCGCGCCCGTCGGGGACGAGTTTGAGCCCGGTCTGGATGATCTCGCGGATGAGGCGAGCCTCGGACGACGACGGCGAGCCGCCCATGGACTCGATGAGGGCGTCGATCTGCTGGATGACCTCCGGGGATTCGGCGCGGCGGGTTGCGGGGGCGACCGGACCTCCAGCGGCTTCGGACTCGGCTTCCAACTTGGCTTCGAGTGGACGTTGATCAAGGCCCATCGGGGGTGTTCCTCACAGGCCGCGGGCGTCGCGGGGAGAGAGGATACGCAAGGCGGGGGGCGTACTGGAAAAATGCGTGTCGGGAAGGGTCACGAACCCGGGGAAACGGCGTTGTCCCTCGTGCCCGGGCGAGAAACCGGCACGCGGGGCTGGGATTCGAGTTCATCCAGCCATTTCTGGGGGGCCTTGGTTTCGCGGCCCACGGCGGAGTCCATCAGGCGTCGCGTGCCGGAGAACGGCCTCAGCCGGAAGTCCGGATCTGCGAGGGTTCCCCTGACTTCGCCCGAGACGAGTTCGTTGCGAATGCTGTCGAAGAGTTGGGTCAAGAGCGGGATTCCAGTCTTTGTGCGTGCCTGGAATCGCAGGTCCAGGTCGTAGTTGGGCATGGTCGCGGTGCCAACGCCCTCGATCGCGACCGACCGCGACGAGACAAGGATCTCTTCCAGATTGATCGTCTCACCTTGGACGAAGAAGCGCCCCGAGGTGAAATCGAGTCGCTCGTCGCTCGGGAACTTGAGATTGCTGATGCGAAGGAGCGGGATGAGCAGTGGTACGTTGATCACGCGCTCGCCGCCAACAATCAGGGTGCCCCGCCCACGGCGTGACGACGCATCACCGATGATGCCCGTGAGCGAAAACTCGGCGTCGAGCCGACCGCGAGATTCATCGACATCGGATGACGTCACCTGCTTCGCCTGGAGGCGGTCACGATCCGCCTCGGTCACCGTTCCCGCCCCGGCAGAGGCGGCTTCGATCGTCGCGTCCGCCGACTTCTTGGATGCTTCCATGTCCGCAAGGATCGACGCGAACCGAGCGTCCGACACGCGAGCGTCGATCTCGAACGACTTGCGGTCACCGTCGATGGGAGAGATAGTCGCGTTGCCGGCGAGCCGCCCGCCATGCACATCCGCCGAAAAGAGGGGCACGATCGTGTCCCCGCCCACACTTCCCGAGACACGCGCCCGTCCTTGCGTGAATCGCACACCCTGTGCCTTGCCCCGCTCAGCGATCATGCGAACGTCGAACGTGCCAACACCATCGGTCGTGTCGTACACGATGCTCGCGGCGGCGTCGAGTTCGACGATCTCAACACCCACATCCGCCGACGCGCCCGAAAACGAGAATGTCCCCGCAAAGCGAGACTGGCTCGGCGGCTCGGCGCCCGGGTCGCCCTCGCTCGCGGGCGAAGTGTCGGCCGGCAGGATCATCGCGAGGGAGGCGTTCTCGAGTTGCACGACGCGCGAGGTTGTGAACTTGAGGTCCGCCGCCAGTTCGCCGATCTCTTTGGGCAAGAGGTCCAGCAGCGTCGCGGGCAAGGCCTTGCTCTCCCCCGAAAGATCGAGACGCACGGACGTCGACCCATCCACCATGGAGTTCCAAGTGCCGGAGGTGTTGATGGCCCAGTCGCCGGCGACGAGTGAAATGTTCTCGAGTGCTCCGCCGCCGGACCTGAACGCAACCGCGCCGCCGACACTCGAAAACGCGACATCGCCCGGCGTCGTCGTGATCGTGAGTGCTTTGGGCGTGAGTGAACCTTCGACGAGCCACGGCGACTTTGGAGACTGAGCCGCATCGCTTCCCGTCGGCCGCGCCGGGTCTGGTGTCAGGACCATCTTCGCGCTGAACTCGCCACGAGGCTTCAACCGGTCGTACCACCCCAGCGCGCCCCTGCTCATCGTCTTGCCGATGACGTGCCGCGTGAGCGGCGCCTCCAGCAGTGCTCCGTCAAGCGTGAGGCTGAGCGTGCCCCCCGCGGGTGAGAGGTCCATCGCGCTCACGCCATCCACCGAGACCTTGCCGCCCGACGCCGCGTCGAACACCAGGTCGCCCTGCAGGAAATCAAACGCGACCACACCGGGCGATCCGACATCGATCGTGACCTTGCCCGTTGAACCGTGGAGCCCGACGCGCGTCCCTTCGTAATCAAAGTCCACCGTTGGATTCAGCGCGATGATCCGGACGTTCGCGTCCATGTCCGGCGTCGGAGTGGTCGGGCTCGCGATCGAAACCGTCGCCGCCACCGAACCCGTGGGGAAGTACGTGCCACGCAGTTCGCGCACCTTGGCCGACGCGCGATCCGAGATCGGCGCGATGAAGTCCTCGACCGCGAGGGACAGATCGAACTGGTCCGACGCGATGTTCGCCTCGTACGCCGTGTCCTTCCCTTCCGCAAATCGCACGCTCGCACGCAGCGACACCGGATTGATCAGATTGGGCGTGTCCAGCCGCAAAAGCCCGCCATGCAGTTCGAGCGTGAGTTCATCTTGCGTCAGCACAACCGTGCCATTGAGCCCGGACGCTCCAACACGCGGCGCGACCGCTCCAGCCCTCGTCGAGACGGGCCTCGCCGTCGCATCCTTCACGTCCAGTTCGACGCGATAGCCAACGTCGTTGTCTGGAGTCATTCCCAGGCGCACCTTCGCACCGGCGATCGTGCCGCCCACGCCCAGCGACTGCAGGATTGTGCGGGGTGACGTCGCCGA
>Ga0075163_10001792_pt1 | contig 29007 bp, 24 predicted proteins | sample JI1023141ADNA_FD_71478 | JGI IMG/M metagenome (GOLD analysis project Ga0075163, IMG submission 71478) | Wastewater effluent complex algal communities from Wisconsin, to seasonally profile nutrient transformation and Carbon sequestration -... | ecosystem: Engineered > WWTP > Effluent > Algae...
ACGATCTTGAACTCGCCATACTGTTGCCTATGTCCCCAGGTAGATGGCATATCGAGTGGTGATTATTGCGCGCCATCCCGAAAAAATCCAGCGGCAGCGCGGACTTTTGCGGTGCATGGGAGGGCGCCTGCTTCGTGGCACGCCCACACCTCGCTCGTGTGTCGTCACGCCAGACCGGGCGTCACACTCAGTATTTCACGCGGGTGGTCTGGTAGCCGGAACGCTTGACCTCAAGCTCCGACGTGCCGCCGGGAAACGCGGGCTCGGCGGTCACACCGTCAGCATCCGTGATGTTGCTGTCAGTGTAGTAATTGCCGCTGACGGCTTTGACGGATGCACCAGCGACCGGAAGTTTGGTCTTCGAATCAACGACCTGAACCGCCGGTGTCTGCGCGCAGGAGACAAGCAACGCGGAAGAAAGAAACCAAGTGAGAAGAGAGGATGTTTTCATATTCGACTGAGATGTTGACACTCGTCTTCCGAAAGGAAAGTGGTTTTCTTCGCGATTGCCTGTAGGTGTAATGCCGGACGCAAGTCACTCCTCCTCCCGAAACGGTCTCCGCAGCCATGCCTCACAAACCGCAAGCACACTCCCCGGCAACCGGCCGTCTGAGTAGCGACCAAGCCTCGGAGGCGGTGACGATCGACGAAGAAGTCCGCTGCCGCAATCCGGCTGAACAAAGGGCGAGGCGTGCCGCCGATCTGCTCGATCTCGCGCTCTCGGATGACGATGATGCAAGCGGCGATCCGTATGTGCGCTGGACGCCCGCCGCAGGCAGTCGCGTGGGCCGTTACGAGTTGTTGCGTCAATTGGGTGAGGGTGGATTCGGCATCGTGTGGCTCGCAGTCCAACGCGACGACATCCAGCGCGAGGTGGCGCTGAAACTGATCAAGCCGGGCATGGACTCGCGGCAGATCACGGCACGCTTTGAGGCGGAGCGGCAAGCTCTGGCGGTGATGGACCATCCAAACATCGCACAAGTGCTCGACGCCGGCACCGCGCCGGACGCGCATCCATTCTTCGTGATGGAACTCGTCCGCGGAGTGCCCATCACTGAGTTCTGCGACAGCAGGCAGATGGACGTGCGCGAGCGACTGCAGCTATTCGTACAGGTGTGCCACGGCGTGCAGCACGCGCATCAGAAGGCCATCCTACACCGCGATCTGAAACCCTCCAACATCCTGGTCGAGGAAGTGGACGGAGCGCCCGTGCCGAAGATCATCGACTTCGGCATCGCCAAGGCTCTTGGCGGCGGCTCGGCCCGCACCGCTTCGCAGACAAACTCCGCACTCACCGGACGCTGGGCCATCATGGGCACCGCGCAATACATGAGCCCCGAGCAGGCCGCGAGCGAGAGCGATGTCGATGCCTGCTCTGATATTTTCTCGCTGGGCGTCGTTCTTTTTGAATTGCTCACGGGCTCCACTCCGATCCCCCAAGAGTCCTTCACCAAGATTCCTCTGGAGGAGATTCTCCGGCGCATCCGCGACAGTGACGCGCCAAAGCCGAGTTCCCTCTTCCTCCCCGGCAATTGCGGCCCTGCCGAGATCAAGGCTGCGGCAAACCGGCGCAGTGACGCCCGTCGCCTCGCGCAAGAACTGCGCGGCGATCTTGACTGGATGGTCCTCACTGCGCTGGAAAAGGATCGTCACCGACGCTACGAGAGCGCCGCCGCCTTCGCTCAAGACGTCCGTCGCCATCTCCAGCATGAGTTGGTGCTCGCGCGACCGCCGACGACGAGCTACGTCCTCGGAAGGTTGATCCGCCGGAACCAAGCCGCCTTTGTTTCCGCACTCTTTGTCTCACTGGCCGTCCTCACCGCGTGTGCCGTGGCCATGTGGAGCTATGTGAACCAAAATGACGCCATCAAGCAGAAGCTTGACGCCGAGCAACGCGCGGCTCGGGAGAGAGACAAGAGCCAGCAGGTGGACGGGTTTCTAGGGAAAATGATCCAAGACATCAGCCTCGGGGATGACAGCCAAACGCTCGATCCGGCAGCGATCCGTGATCTGCTCCGCGCGGCGGAGGAGCGCCGCAAACTCCAGCTCTGGGGCAATCCCGAGGCCGATCTCCGCGTGTCCCTCATGCTGGCGGAGGCTCACATGCAACAGGGTAGCTCCGACATGGCCGCGCAGCTCTACAGCCATGCATTGGCGCGCTTTGAGGAACTCGGTCAGGGTGATACCCAGGATGCGGCCGACTGCATCCGTCTTCTCGTCACCTGCCGACATCGTCATCGAGAGGAAACCAATCTTGCCCTTTCCGAAGAGGACGACCTCCGGCTCATCGACCGCTGTGCGACCATTCTCCGCGAGCGTTTGCCCGATACCCAGGAGAAACTCTGGGAAGCGGAGGCCCTCCGCATCGGATTGCTGCGCGGTGCCGGGAAAACGGCCGAGGCGCGAGAGAGACTAGAACAGCTCTTCATGGGTCCCGAGGGTGAGAGGCTGTCTGCCTCCCGTGCTTCAGGATGGATCCTCCGCGAGCGTGCGATTCTGCGCGGCGAGGCGGGAGAAGACTCTGCTGCGCTGGACGATCTCAACCACTCCCTCCGACTCCTCAAAGGTCTGACCGACGCGGGAAAACAGAATCCCGAACGGCTGCTGAACGCGGATGCCAGTCGCATCCGCACCGCCATCTACCTGCGGGCGGGCGATTTCGTGAACGCACTGGGCGCGGCAACCGAAGTGGAAAGAATCCGGCGTGCCATGCTCGGGCATGACGATCCCTTTGCCGTAATCAGGCTCGCCGATGTTCTCATCCGGCAAAAGAACTTCGACACGGCCGTGAAGCGACTCAAGGACGCGCTCACCGTCGCCGAAAACACCCGATCCCTGCATGCGCAGGAGGCTTGTCTGAAGCAACTGCTCGCAGCAGCCACAGCCTCCGGCTCGGCCTCGCTCACCACCGAGACGATGACGACCCGCACGCGCTTGGCGCGCGTCATCCTCACGCAGGCTGATCAGCGTCACGCAGCCACTGGCCTTACCGACGATGCGCGAGTGGATGAGGCGGCCGCTCTCTTGACCGACGCGAATGCAGGAACCTTTGCCACTAATGTGGACGCTGCCGAGTTCCACGCCACACGCGCCAGCATCGCCGTGCGTCGTGAAGATTTTCCAGCAGCCATTCGCGATCTTCATCGGGCGGACGCGCTCGATCCAGACAACCCAACCCATCGCGTCGGAAGCGCGATTTTTGCGCTCGCAGCCGGAGACGCGGCCCTTTACGAATCCGAGCGCGCCGAGCTGATCGCGCGCATTTCCTCTGGCGCGGGTGATGCGCGTCTCTTCGATCTTTGCTGCGCCGTTCTGCTGCGCCCAGCCGTCGAGCCGGCACAGCTCGCGCAAGTGCGTGAGCGGCTGGAGAAACACACGAACGATGATCTCGACAGCGAGCGCCAGGAGTTCATCAACGGGCTGCTCGAGTTCCGCGAAGGCCCGGCCAAGTGGGAGACCGCCCGCTCGTGGCTCGATGCGCTCCGACGATCGGAGCATCCCGAAGTGGCCGTCGCCTCCCGTCTCGTGATGGCGATGGGTCTCCATCGTGCCACCGACGATCTCGCGGCTTCCGAACTGCACGATGGGATGAAGGGCTACGATGAGTTTTTTGCCCGCGCGCTCGGAGCGGACTCGGAGCCAAAGGCATCCGTCGTCTGGTTTGTGCGGCTCTTGATGCGGGAGGCCGAGGACATGATCGAGTCCACGCAATAACGACTCTTCCAGCCGATTGACTCAGCCCCACGACCAACGAAAATCCTCTCGTGACTTCCAGCTCCGCCAATTCCTCCCCCTTCCCGATGACGCGCTGGACTGCCGTCGTCAAGATTCGCCAGCAGGACGACGATCAAGAGTCGGCACGGCAGGCGCTCGCCGACCTTTGCCAGAACTACTGGTATCCGCTGTATGCCTTTGCCCGTCGTCTCGGTCGCAGCCCGGAGGACTCGCAGGATCTCACGCAGGGTTTCTTCTCCCATGTGCTCGAGCACAATCTCTTTGCCGCCGCAAAGCCGGAGCTGGGCAAGCTCCGCACCTTTCTGCTCACGACCTTTCGCCGCTACATCGGCGACGTACAGGAGCGCGACTCCGCGCAGAAGCGCGGCGGCGGCGGTGACCTGCTCTCGCTCGATGTCATCGCGGGCGAGGAAAAGTACGCCTGGGAGCTGGCGGACGCCGCGACGCCGGAGAGTTTGTTCGAGCGCAGTTGGGCCGTGTCAGTGATCAAGATGGCCGTCACCCAACTCGGCACCGTCGAGGAAAACGCTGGTCGCGGCACCGAATTCAAAGCCGTGGAGCCCTTCTTGTCACCTGAGGGCCCGGCTGAGGACTACGCGGCCGTCGCCGCACGCCTCGGCATGGCCGAGCCCGCAGTGCGACAAATCGTAAGCCGCTTGCGGAAGAAATTCCGCGACCATCTGCGCAAGACCATCGCCGACACTCTCGCCGACGCCGACGACAAACAAGTCGATGAGGAAATCCTGGCTCTCCGCGCCGCGCTTCGGAACTAGCAGCCGCGCCGTCGGGTGCTATGGATGCGCGGTGACTCCCGATCCCGAAGAGCTGGCGCGCGCTGACAAGGCACACCTGTGGCATCCCTTCACGCCGATGCGTGCCTGGTGCGCGGATGACCATGAGCCGCTGGCACTGGTGGCGGGAAAAGGCTGCACGCTGCGCGATCAGCATGGGCGCGAGTACCTCGACGGAAATTCCTCGATCTGGACAAACATCCACGGCCACAATCATTCCACGATCAACGCGGCGATCCGGGAACAACTCGACCGCGTGGCGCACAGCTCCTTCCTGGGCTTCACGAATCCGCCGGCGATTCAGCTCGCAAAGGAACTCGTCGAGCTGTTTCCCGGCGAGAAGCTATCGCGCGTGTTTTACTCCGACGATGGCTCGACCGCGATCGAGGTCGCGGTGCGCATGGCCTTGCAATATTGGCGGCAGAACGGACGACCGGAACGCGATGTGATCGTCGCCTTTGATCGCGCATATCACGGCGACACGCTGGGCGCAGCGAGCCTCGGCGGCATTCCGTTGTTTCACAAATCAGCGCAGCAGCTCGGCTACGAAGTGATCCGCGTGCCGGATCTGGATGCGCTGCGTCGGATCGACGATGCGCAGAGCAACCGCATCGCGGCCGTGATCATCGAGCCGCTGATTCAAGGCGCGGCGGGGATGCGGTTGTGGCCATCGGGAATGCTGCGCTCGCTCGACGAGTGGAGCCGCGCCGCGGATGTATTTTTGATCCTCGACGAGGTGATGACCGGATTTGGCCGCACGGGAAAAATGTTCGCCTGCGAGCACGAAGGCGTCGTGCCGGACTTCATCGCGCTGGCCAAAGGGCTGACCGGCGGCTACCTGCCGCTGGCGGCAACGCTGACGACTGAGCGCGTTTTTGAGGGCTTCCTCGGAGACGGGAACACGTTCTTCTACGGCCACAGCTATTGTGGAAACCAGCTCGGCTGCGCGGCGGCACTGGCGAGTCTGCATGTGTTTCGGGAGGAGCGGGTGATGGAGGCACTTGCTGCGAAGATCAGCTTGTTCGCTGAGTTGCTTGGTGAGCTTGAGAGGTTTTCACACGTCTCCGAGATTCGGCAGTGTGGTTTGATCGCTGCGATCGAGCTTAATGAGCCGCAACCGGTGTCCCCTCACCCCAGCCCTCTCCCAAAGGGAGAGGGAGAAGCTTCTCGGACTTCGGCGCTGCCTTTGGGTGCTCGCGTTTGTCTTGCCGCGCGAAAGCACGGCCTGCTCACACGCCCGATCTTGAACAGCATCATCCTCATGCCGCCGCTGTGTGTGACCACCGACGAATTACGAATGATGATCGCCGCCATCCGCAAAGCCATCACCGACGTGTGCGGTGACATTCGTCTTTCGTCACTCTGATTTCGTCATTCTCCCCCAATGCCCCCCGACTGGTCAGCCTGGCTCTACGAAAACACACTCCTTCGCGGTGACGGCCCAGTCGTGCTCCTCGCGTTCGTCGGCGCATTGTGCATCGGGCTATCAAAGTCGGGACTGGCAGGCACAGCGACACTGACCGTGGTGCTGATGGCGCAGGCGTTTGGCGCAAAGGCCTCAGTGGGGCTCGTTCTGCCGCTGCTGATTGCCGCAGACTTCATGGGCGTGTGGCTGAACCGCAAAGGTGGGAGTTGGAAAAAGGTGTGGGTGATCGCGCCGCCAGCAATGATCGGCGTGGTGATCGGTTATTTTCTCCTCGGTAAGATCGACAACTCATCAGCGCGAACAGTCATTGGCTGGCTCATCATCGCGCTGCTGATTTTCAAGCTGATCCTCGACGCTTGGAAGGACACGTTCATGGCGCTGACGAGCCACCGTGCCTTCGCTTGGACGATGGGCCTCTGCGCTGGCATCACCACGATGCTGGCAAATGCCGCCGGGCCGGTGATGACGGTCTATCTCCTGTCACAACGGCTGGAGAAGAAGGAGCTTCTCGGCGTCTTCACGCGCTACTTTCTCTTCATGAATCTCTTCAAGGTGCCGTTCTCCGCCAATCTCGGCATCATCAATCCGCCCTCGCTGATGACGAATCTCATCCTGCTGCCCGCCGTCGTCCTCGGCATCGTGCTCGGCTGGCAGATCTTGAAGCGCATCCCGCAGAAGCCATTCGAGTGGACGCTTTTTTTCCTCACGCTCTTTGCAGCGGTTTGGTTGATCGCGGCTTGAGCGGCGTTTGTTGTTTCGCGCATGACCACCGCCCAACCGACAAATGTCCGCCATCGCATCCTCGCCACCGCGACGGTGGTGGCCTTCCTGATGTACCTCGATCGCATCTGTCTGGCGAACATCATCGGCTCCGATTCCTTCCAGAAGAATGTTCATCTCGAAACATGGCAGTCGGACTGGATCAAGGGCGCGTTCTTCTGGGCATACGCGCTCTTCCAGGTCCCAGCGGGCTGGTTGAGCGACCGCTTTGGCACGCGCATCCTCATCACCGTTTACATCGCCGCATGGTCTCTCTTCACCGCCGCCACGAGCTTCTCCACCGGCTTCATCACGCTCTTTGCCGCGCGCCTTCTGTGCGGACTGGCGGAGGCGGGCTACTACCCAGCCAGCAGCGGACTGCTCACGCGCTGGGCGCACATCAACGGACGCGGACTTGCCAGCAGCATGATTTCATGGGGCGGTCGCGTCGGCGGCGCGGTGGCACCAGGACTCACCGCGTTTGTCATTCTGCAAGCGGGCGACTGGCGCTGGGCCGGCTGGCTTTACGGTGGCTTCGGCATCGTCGTGGCGCTTCTTTACTGGCGCGTCTTCCGCGAGCATCCGCGTCTGCATCCGCATTGCAATGAAGGCGAGATCGGCCTGCTGGCCGAGGGCCGCGGCGAGTTCTTGCCAGCGAAGGATCCGCCGCGCCGTTTCCCGCTGGCCGCAGCGTGCCGCAGTGGAAATCTGTGGCTGGCGAATGCGGTGCAGTTCTTTACCAACATTGGCTGGGCCTTCCTCGTCCTCTCATTGTCGGACTACCTGAAAAAAGTCATGCATCTCGATGATCGCATGGCGGGCTGGATCACCACCGCCGCGCTTTCCATCGGCATCCTCGCCCTCCCGCTCGGCGGCGCGATGACGGACGCGATCACGCGCCGCTGGGGCAAGCGCCTCGGCCGTATGTTGCCGATGTCAGTCACGAAATTCGCAGCCGCTGCGTGCTACTTGCTGGCGCTGTGGACCGACTCGCCCTGGGGCATGGCCGTCGCCTTCGGACTCGTGGCCTTCTTTGCCGACATTGGCCTCCCGGCGATGTGGACCACGATGCAGGACATCAGCGGCAAGTATCAGGCGCAGCTCTTTGGTTGGTCAAACATGTGGGGGAACTTCGGCGCCGCGCTGCTGCCGATCCTGTTCACAAAGACACTCAAGCTTTACGACATCAATCACGACTACCACGAAGGCGTGTGGCTCTGTGCGGTCGCGTTTGTGCTGGCGGGAGTCTTTGCGCTCTTCGTCAATGCCGAGGTGCCAGTGGTGAAGCCGGACGAGGGCGAAGTCCGTCAATGAGACACCACGCCATCCGTCCGTGCGAGGCCTGGCACCGCCTCTGAGACGCCGCCACCTTTGTTGTCAAAGAGTGCCGCGCCTTGAAACCCATTGCTCACGCAGCTCGCGTCATTGATGCGGACGGCTGCGCCTGCGGAGTGCTCGATGGTCAGACCCGTGAAGACGTTGTGAGTCGCGGCGGTCTCCGGTTTGTCCTCCACCTGCGCGATGAAGACGCCCTGCTGCCCGCTGCCGCGAATCACAATCCCGTGAAACTGATTCCGCCGCGCATCGCGCATGAACACGCCCTGCGCACCGTTGCGCACGAGCACGGCGTCGCTGATGACGTTGCCATTGAACCTCCAGTCGAGTGAGATGCCAGCGAAGGGATTATCATGCAGGTGCAGGCGGGTGAACACGGACTCCTCCGTCTCGTAGCACGCCAGGCCATCGAACTGATTCCCAGTGGCGGTCAGATCCGAAACCGTCAGCCGCCGACAGCCTTTCTCCGTCACGACTCCCGCCGAGCGGCACTGGCTGGCGTTGATGCGCGCGATCTGGCAATCCACGGCACGGCGAAAAACAATGCCACTGCTGCGAATGACCGTTTTCTCACCTGTATCGCAAACGCCATCCCAGCACTCGAACTGCTGCCCGGCACGATTCCCGTCGATGGCGAGATCGGAGACGCTCACGCCAGACACATCATTCGCGGGCTGGGGCACGATGCTGCCGATGACGATCACGGGGCAATTGGCACGGTCAGCCAGTTTCAGAACCGTGGATGGCCCCGTGCCGCGCAGCCGCACTCGGTCACGGCTGATGACCACCGGGTGGCGACACAGATAAGTCCCGGCCTCCAGGATCACCTCGCCCCCGGAGGCGGGGAGAGAGTCGATCGCCTTTTGAATACCAGCACAGCCATCGGCTGGCGGAACGGTCTTGGTCCGCCAGCCGGTGGATGACAGCCAGACCGCAAACAGGACAAGCGCGGCGACTATGAAAAGGTATCTCCCTTTCTTCGACTGTCCCGAGGGCAAACTCATGACCGCACGCTAGAGTCCTGGCGGACGCTCCGAAACACTGCGCCCCTTGCCGCGCACGGGTGGCGGTGCGGACGGATCGAAGAACTCGCCTCCACGGACCACGACCGTGCCATCGCCACTGACGATCATCGACGGGCGGTTCTCCGCGACTTCCTTGTAGTACTCGCGCTTCTTCAGTTTGCCGTCGGGACCGACGATGGCGTAGCAGTAGAGTTTCGGCAGCGCGAGGAAGAAGGCGTGCATCTTGTTCTCGCGGTCAACGGCGGCCTCCGGGTCCATCGAAGTTGAGACTGGCCCAAGTTCAAAGGTGGCGAGCTTGTGATTCGAGCGGTCGTCAAACAGGCGAAAGTAGAGATTTGATTTGTCCACATCGCGGAAAATGGTCAGCGCATATCGCCGGATGCGCCCGGTGCCCGGATAGCCTTCGGGCACACCAATGGGGGCCTCCCAGAATGGCTTCGAGTCCATGATGTTGAAGCGCACTCGGTTTGAAGCGTAGAATTGCTTGCTCGGCGGATGGAAGACGTTGGCGGTGATGCCGTAGGCGCCAAGTTGGTCGATGCCATAATGATCCGAGATCACCACCTTCTCTGCGATGGTAGTGCCCGCCTTGAAGATGAATGGCTTCTGTGCCACGAGACCTACTGGCGCGACGGTGCGCCCCACGGAGTCCGTGATCTCAAAGGTGAGCCAGTTTGATTGGTTTGAGCCGCTCATCACCACATCGCTGCCGGAGCGGTTGGTGATGGTGACAGTGACTTGCATCGGCTCGAGCGAGAGGAAGTTCGTCTTCGGCAGCGCGAGGTTGGTGGCAAACTGAGCGCGAACCTGCGGCGCGAGCGCGCACAGGAACAGGATGACTGGCAGCGCGAGGAGCCGCGCGCCGCGCGGGCATGTGCCGCGCATGAAGTGTTCCAGAGTGGATGAGTTCATGGGAATGAGATTGGGTTTACGGTGGAGGTTGAGCGTCCGATGCCGTGCGGAATCCACGCGCGAGCGCGGCTTCATCGGCGGAGTCGGTGAAATAGCGGCGCGTGAGAAGCTGGTCGCCCGATTTCAGCGCAAAATGGCCGCCACGCACGACGGGCACGCGCACGTCCGGCAACTCGGGATGCATGGCCCAGGTGGAGGTCCATTCCTCGACGTTGCCAGCCATGCCGACGACACCGAGTTCGGTGACGTCGCCGCGCAGGCTCTTCACCGGTGCCCAGAGATTGTACCCGTCAACGCTCCCACCCTTTGCGCCCGTGGCATCGTAGTCGTCTCCGAGATTGGCCGCGTCGGGCTTGGCTTCCTTCCCCCACGGATACAGATTGCCGCTGGAGCCGCGCGCCGCTTTCTCCCACTCTTCCTCGGTCGGCAGGCGCTGGCCCTTCCACTTTGCGAAAGCGTACGCATCCCACCAATCCACGCGCACGATGGGCGAGTCGAGACTGAGGGTCTGGCCGTTGATCGCCGCACCGGTGGCGGCGGCGGCGTAGTATTTGCTCCAGTCTTCGGGCTTGTGATCACGCTTCGTCGGCGGCTGGTCGGCGTGATCGTACTTTCGCGGGTCGTCGCTCTTGCCGAGCGCCTCCAGGAAGGCCGCGTACTGGCCAATGGTCACCTCATACTTACTGATGGCAAATCCCGCCTGCCCCCGGCGCTGGCCCTGCTGATAGACAAACTCGCCCGGCGGCACCCACACCATCTCCGAGTTCTTCTCTGCTGCGGGTGGTGGCGTGTAGCCTTTTCCCGCTCGACTGCCAAGCCACGCCGCAATGATGAGCACACATGCTCCCACCATCCAGAGCACCACGGTCGGCTTCGAGTCCGTGTTAGCCACCGGCGCGATAAGATCCGCCTTCTCGGCCATGCGCATCACGCTGCGGTCACGCATCGCCTCGCGCAGTTCCGTCAGCTCGCAAAGCAGCCCGGCCCAGTCATGCTCTTCACTCGCGAGCGACTGCAGGAGGCCGCGCGCTTTTCCTTCTCCGACCACGGGACGAAACATGGCCAGCAAGGCGCGGATGTCAGCCTTCTGGTCTCGCGGAGTGGTTGCGGGAGGGCGGATAACATTCACGATGCTCGAGTGATTCTCGCCATCGACGTAAATGTCACGCGCCCCCAGACTGCGGTGATGGTAGCCGCGCTCGGTCGAGAAACTCATCGCGTCGGCGATGCCGAACAACACCTCGGCCAGCGCACGCTCGCTCAGATGCACGCCCGCCACCTGAAGCTCCTCAAGCGACCGGCCCGGTGGCATCTCTCGCGTGTAGAAATGCCAGCCGTTCTCCTCGCCCGCCTCGAAGAGCGGGGCAATGCGTGGATGTGTGACCGAGGCCTTGATGCGCTCGCGCTCCTTGAACTCCTGCACCACTTCGGGACGCGCTAGATACTCAGGCTTCAGCACCACCATCGCCACCTGGCGCTGCACGGCGCGTTGCAGCGCGCGGTACGTCTCGGCCTCACGCTCGGTGTAGAGGCGGTCGATGATCTGATTGTTCCCGAGCAACGTGCCCGGCGGCAGCAGAGGTGGAGCTTCCGCAGGTGCGGTGCCATTCGTCGCAGCCATCAGGGTCGCGATCTTTGCGACGAGATCTTCAGCGGACAGCGGCTTGTCGATGAGCACCGGCGTGTCGCGCACGCTTTGCTCGAAGCCTTCGAGATTGTAGCGCGTGGTGAAGATGACTCGGGTGGCGGGAAATTTCTTCCGCGCGCGGTCGCGCAGATCAAATCCAGTCGAGCTGGCGTCGAAGACGGCCTCGGTGACGAGAAGATTCAATGAATCCGCCTCCGCCAGCCACGCAGCGCCAGCAGCGGCGCCGTCCGCATCAAAGACATGCCAACCCTGCTGCCGCATCGCGGCCGACCGCGCACTGCGTGCCGCTGCATTGGAATCAACGAGTAAAACAACCATGGTGTGCTCCTATTTGGCGACCGGCGGGAGCAGTGGATTCCCCGTCGTCTGTGGAGCGCTGCCCGCTCCGAAGCTCTGCAACGACGCCGGCTCCATGACGGTGTCCTGCAGTTTGTTCTGGTAATAAAGCTTCACGATGTAGCCGTGGTACCTCCGCTGCCCGATGCTGCGGACGGCCTCAGGCGTCATCTCGGGCATGGAATAGACGACATCCAGCCTCTCCTGTCCGTCCTTCCAGTCCACTGGCGCGTCCACCCAAGTGTTCACCGGTGCGTCGGCCTTTGTTTGCTCCACACGCTCGCCATTCACGAGATCAAAAAAGAAGACAGCAATATCGATGCCGTTCGGCTCGATCACGACGCCCGGCTGCGAGCGGATCGGCAGTCGCAGCGTGACTCTTTCCCCGCGCACGACGGTGCGGTCGCGAATCACCTCACACGCGCCGATGCCAAGGATCTTCGTCGGATCGAGCGCCGCAGCGTCTGGCGTCGTCAATCCCGTGGCAGGAGATAGGCTCGCTCCCGGAGCCGTCGGCATAGGCGTGCTGCCGACGATGGTGGAAGAATCCAAGCCGCCAGTTCCTGTCTTTGCATTCATCAAGGCTAGCTTCTGTCTCGCTGCCGCTGCCTTGTCACCCAAACCCATCAACTCGTACGTCTGCGCAAACTCCGCCAGCACAGATGGATGGTCGGGGGAGATCGTGTCCGCGCGTCGCAACACATCGAGTGCTCCCTTCAGATCACCCAGAGGACGCAACTGCTGCGCAAGGTCGATCAACTCGCGCATCTCAGCATCCATCGGCGGCGCGGCGGCGGGCGCGGGCGCACTCATCCTCGGGGTCGGCGGCGTGATCGGAGCTGATGGACTTATTGCAACCTGTGGCGGCACGCTCGGCGGTGCCATGCGGGTGACGACCGCTGGAATGTTCGGCGGCAAAGGAGGCGCACCGGGCGGCTGCGTCACCGGACTCTGGGACTGTGCTACAACCGGCGTGGCCTGCTTTGACTTCGCCAGCCACACCGCGCGCACCATCGCCGACACCTGCGCCACAGCCAGCACACATAGCACACCCAGCGCCACAGAGTGCGCCTTGCCACGGTCGGGTGTGAGGATGGGATTGCTGGCCGCCATTGATGTCAGGGCCGCCTATGGTACGGTCCCGCCTCGATAGTGTCAATGCTTCACGGGAATTGCTGCGAACCCGCCGCCGGTTTGGCCCGCCAAATCGTTGGTTTTGAACAAGTGACGCTGCCGCTGCCGCCGCTCGAAGTGGCCGCACGGCTGGCTCCACTGGGGGGGCTCGTGTGGCTAGACAGCGCCATTTCCGGTCCCGGTGCCCTTTCCATCCTCACTGCCGGGCCAACGGAAATCATCGTCGGCGAACTGGCCCATGATTCGGAGAAAATCCGGGCTGCGCTCGTGAAACACGGAGTCGCAACCCCCGGCCGCCACCTCATGCCAGCAGGCGGATTGTTCGGGTGGATCGGCTTCGACGGGCAGTTTGTTCTCGGCGTTTACCCGCGCTGCCTGATTTACGATCACGATTCACGGAGGTGGTTCGATGTCGGCGGACTCGCCGCTGAACTCACGGAACCGACCCAGCGAACTGCCGTCGAACTCGATTTCACGCCCTCGCTGCAAAAGGACGACTTCATCCAAGCCGTGGAGCGCGCGAGGCAATACATCGCCGCTGGAGATATTTATCAGGTCAACCTCTCCTACCCTTGGTCCGCTCCGTGGCCCGCATCGGCCGATGCGCTCGCCTTCCATGAGCAACTGCGTGAGGTCTCCCCCGCGCCATTTGGTGCCTATCTCGACCTCGACGGCACGCGCATCTGCTCCGCCTCGCCGGAGTGCTTTCTGCAAATGAGCGGTCGCGAAATCCTCACACGGCCCATCAAAGGCACACGGCCCCGGTTTGCAGACTCCACTCTCGACCAGCGGGCCGCCGAAGAACTCGTGTGCTCGGAAAAAGAACGCGCCGAACTGCTCATGATCACGGACCTCGAGCGGAATGACCTCGGAATCGTCTGCGACTATGGCAGCATAGCCGTGCCCGAGTTGTGGAAGGTCGAGAGCTTTGCGCAAGTGCATCATCTCGTGTCCACCGTCACCGGCACCCTTCGGTCAGGCGTCGATCACGTCGCGGCCGTACGCGCCTGTTTTCCCGGCGGCTCGATCAGCGGTGCGCCGAAGAAACGCGCGCTGGAGATCATCCACGAGCTGGAGCGCTTTCCGCGCGGTATCTACACCGGAGCCATTGGTTATTTCGGCTTCAACGGCGAGAGCCAATTCAACATCGCCATCCGCACCGCCGTGCAGGCTGGTGATCAAATTTCATTCCACGTCGGCGCTGGGATCGTTGCCGACTCCGTGCCCGAGCACGAGCATGAGGAGACGCTGCACAAGGCCGCAGGCATTCTGCGCGCAGCGAGAGGGTAGCATAGCCTTTCTAGGCTGTGCTGAGGATCGCAGCAGGAGACTTCGGCACAGCCTAGAAAGGCCATGCTACATCGTTTCAATTCCTCGCCAGCAACTCCTTCGCCGCCTTCTCAATCGGCGGCAGCAGCGAGTCGCTGAGCGGAGCGAGCAGAGGTAGGAACGGACCCGTCTGCGCCACGCCAGCGAGTTGCACAGCATGATGCAAAACCGGAATCGGGCCATGCGCATTGCGCAGGTCCTCGAGCGGTCGGAACTCCTCTCGGATCGTCTCGGCCAGCGCGTAGTCCTCTGCGTGGATGGCTCGCATCACCCGCATTGAGTGCGCCGGAGCCACGCAAACGCAGCCGGAGGTGAAGCCATTCACGCCGAAGTCGCGCAGATGGATGATCGCGGGCTGCTCGCCGATGCCGCTGACGATGATCTCGGGATTCACGAGCTGTGTGAGCTTCGAGAGAAAAGCGTCCTTCGTCGTGTCCTGGCGCACGATGGCGTACTTGATCCACGAGATGAGGCCATCGTTCACCAGTTCAGCCGCAGCCTCCGGCGTGATGTAGCCTTCGTCTTTGATGTAGAGCACGGCGGGAATGCCCGAGCGCTCGACAAAATGCCGCACGGCAATCTGCACGCCCGCTGGCTTCGACGGGAAGAGCGTCGGCAAGATCATCGCCGTCGGAAACTTGTGCTGCCGAAGGATGTCCGCTTGGTCGACAATGTTGCCATAAAACGGTCCAACCGACGGCACCACGATCGTGTTTGGCCCGGCGGCACCCGCGAGATACTCGAGCAACGACGCATACTCCGAGACTGCAATATTGTAGAGATTGGCATTCCCGCCGTAGAGCAACGTGGTCACACCGCCTGCTTCGAGATGACGGATCAGTTTCGTGTTCTCATCGTCTGCCAGCGTGAGATCAGCCTTCCGGCAGAGCGGCGGCACGGCAACGACGGAATTGCGGAGATCGGCTGGAGTGATGGGGGTGGTTTTCATCGGAGAAAAAGTGGGGGAATCAGGAGCGCAAGGCGGGCGGGTGCGCCACTTCAAAAAATATCTGGCTCCGGCACTAGCGGTCCATGCTGAAGGAAATCCAAGTCTGCGCCTTCATTTGCCTGTGTGACGTGCTCGACGTGGAGCTTCACATAGCCACGATGGTAGCGCGGCGGCGCGGGCTTCCACGCTGCTTTGCGCCTCGTGAGTTCGTCATCCGACACTTTGAGCGTGAGTTTCCGCGCTGGAACATCCAGTTCGATGAGATCGCCCGTCTGCACCAGCGCGAGTGGACCGCCGACAGCCGACTCTGGCGCGATGTGCAACGCGCACGCGCCGTAGCTCGTGCCGCTCATGCGGCAGTCGGAGAGGCGCACCATGTCGCGCACGCCGTCCCTTAGGAGCTTCTTCGGAATCGGGAGCTGCCCCCATTCCGGCATTCCCGGCGCGCCGACAGGGCCCGCGTTGCGCAGGATAAGCACCGTATCCTTTGTCACCGCGAGATCGGGATCATCAATGCGCGCTTTCAGATCAGCGTAGTTGTCGAAGACGAGCGCAGGGCCCGTATGCTGAAGCAACTCCTTCGTCGCCGCAGCATGTTTGATTACCGCGCCATCGGGCGCGAGGTTGCCGCGCAAAACTGCCGTGCCGCCATCGGGCGCGAGCGAGCGGTCTGGCGTGCGGATCACGTCTTCATTGTAGATCTCCGCGTCGGCCACATTCTCGCCGAGCGTCTTGCCGGTGATCGTCAGAGCCTCGGTGTGCAGCAGGCTTTGCATTCCCTTGAGCAGCGCGCGCAGGCCGCCCGCCAAATAGAAGTCCTCCATCAAGTATTTGCCAGCGGGCCGCAGGTTCGCGAGCAGAGGCGTGCACTTCGAGATTTCGTCGAACCGCTCCAGTGGCAACTTGATGCCCGCGCGTCCGGCCATCGCGACCAGATGCACGATGGCGTTGGTCGAGCCGCCGAGCGCCATGTCAACGGCGATGGCGTTGTCGAAAGACTTGTCGGTGACAATGTCGCTCGGTTTCAGATCGACCCACACGTTCTCGACGATCTGCCGCCCCGCCGCCGCCGCGATCCGCGTGTGCGCCGAATCGACCGCCGGGATCGACGACGCACCGGGAATACAAAACCCGAGAACCTCCGCCAACGCCGTCATCGTCGATGCCGTGCCCATCGTCATGCAATGGCCCGGACTGCGCGCGATGCCGTCCTCGATTTCGCACCACGATTCCCAACTCAAATTCCCCGCGCGCTTTTCGTCCCAATACTTCCACACATCCGATCCGCTGCCGAGCACCTCACCATGCCAGTTGCCCTTCATCATCGGCCCGCACGGCATGTAGATGACGGGGATGTTCATCGTGAATGCACCCATCAGCAGCCCCGGCGTGGATTTGTCACAGCCGCCGAGCAGGATTGCGCCGTCGATGGGATTCGAGCGCAGCATCTCCTCTGTTTCCATCGCGAGGAAGTTCCGGTAAAGCATGCTCGTCGGCTTCGTGAACATTTCGCCCACCGACATCACCGGCACCTCCATGGGCCAGCCGCCCGCTTGCAGAATGCCACGCTTCGCAGCATCCGCCGTGAGCTTGAGATGCATGTGGCACGAGTTCAGGTCCGACCATGTGTTGAAAATGCCGATCACCGGCTTCCCCTCGTAATCCGGCGCATCAAACCCGGCCTGCTTCGCGCGCGAGCGATGTCCAAAAGAGCGTAGTTCATCGCGGCCAAACCAACGGTAGCTGCGGAGTTGTTCGGGTGTTTTGCGGTGCGTGGTCATTTTAACGATCTAGTCGAGGTCTCCATCCTGTAGTTCCGTCTGATTCATGATTTTCCTCAACAGCCCTGGGCCGATGATTTCTCCCGAGTGAACCGGCACCACCGTTTGCCTGCCGTCCGGGTGCTTCAACACTTGGTGACTGCCACGAACTCTGACCGTGGCAAACCCATGATTGGCGAGGATGCCGATCAACTGCTTGCCTGTGAGCCTGGGACGACGTGGCATGGATCAAACAGCGATGCGCTGAACTCCGACAAACTCGCAGATTTCAGGCTGCTGCTTCTCGACCTCCAAACAAACCTCGATTGCCTCGCGGACACGCAGCATCAGTTTGTCGAGCGTCTTTGCCTGAGTGTGGCAGCCACGAAGCTGCGGAACGCTTGCCACGAGCCATCCATCCTCGTCGCGCTCGATGATCACATTGAAATCCTGAACTTTGCGTTTCATGCGCGCATTCTATGGGAGCCGTCGTAGCTCGGCAAGTGGCCGCTTCATCACCTTACTTCCAAAACATGCACCGGAAGGGATGATCGTCGATCAGGTTCGTCTGCACGCCGCCGAGCTTGTCTTTGTTGAAGAACTGCACGCCGACGTAGTAGTAAACCGGCAGGATCACGGCTTCATCGACGACGAGCAGCTTCTCGGCGCGTTGGAAGATGGCGTTTCGCTTTTGTACGTCCGGCTCGCTCGCGGCGTCGGCGATGAGCTTGTCATACTCGGCGCTCTTCCAGCCGGTGCGGTTGTTGCCGCTGCCGCTGGTAAACATTTCGAGGAAGGTGTTCGGGTCGTTGTAGTCGCCCACCCAGCTTGAGCGCGTGAACTGGTAGCTAAGCTCACGCATGGAGGCGAGCCAGATCTTTTGCTCCTGCTTTGCAAGGCTGACTTTGATACCGAGGTTTTGCTCCCACATGGCTTGCAGTTCGACCGCGATGTTTCGCTCCACGAGCGGAGGGATGTGCAGATACTCGATGAGCGGAAACCCTTTGCCGCCGGGATAGCCAGCAGCCGCGAGCAGCTCGCGCGCTTTCTGTGGATCGAAGTCATCGCCCTTCGGCGGCTGGTAGTCCGCGCCAGCGCCCGGAGGCACGAGCGCAAAGGCGGAGCGCTCGCCGAGCTGCGTGATCTTCTCGGTGATGCGCTTCTTGTCGATGGCCAAACTCAGCGCATGGCGCACACGCGGATCATTAAAGGGCGGCTTCGTCACGTTGAATCGAATGAACCAAGTGCCGAGAAATGGCCCGGTGTGAAACCACGGCTGCTGCTTGAGCTTCGTGACGAGCGAGACGGGCACGGTGCCCTTGTCCATCATGAGATCGACCTGGCCGGTGAGGAAGTAATTGAGCGCGGTGTTTGGATCGCTCACAGGCATCACGTCGATGGTGCGCAACTTCACGTTCGCCGCATCCCAATAGCCGGGGTTCTTCTTCAGCTCGATGCGGTCATCGAGCAGCCAGTCGTTCAGCAAATAGGAGCCGTTCACCACGACGTTCTGAGGCTTCACCCACGCTGACTTGTGCTTTGTCAGCGTCGCCTCATGCACCGGTGCGAGGGTTGGGAAGGCGCAGAGATCGATGAAATAGGGCGTCGGATTCTCCAGCACGACTTCGAGTGTGCGATCATCGATCGCGCGCACGCCGACCTGACTGAAGTCGGTGTTCGTGCCTTCGTTAAAGGCCCGCGCACCGCGAATGATGTAGAGCATGGAGGCGTAGTCAGCAGCGGTCTCGGGCAGCAACGCGCGTCTCCACGAGAAGACGAAATCACGCGCGGTGACTGAGTCGCCATTGCTCCACTTTGCATTCACCCGCAGATGAAACGTGTACGTCTTCTTGTCCGCTGAAACGTCCCAGCGCTCGGCTGTGCCAGGCTCCGGCTTTCCGTCGGCGTTGTTCCGGCACAGGCCTTCGAAGAGGGCATTGGAGACGCGCATGCTCACCTGATCCGTCACGATCGCCGGATCGATCGTCTCCGGCTCCGCGCCATTGATGAAGACGAGGTCCGCCCGCTCATGCAAGCGACCACAGCCGCTCAGTAGCAGCGCGGCGGCGAGAGTGGTGAGATGGCGGAGACGCGGGAGCATCGAGGGAAGTATTCAGTGATCAGTATTCAGTGAGGCGCACGAGTTTGCAGACTGCCACGCATTCAACACTGAACACGGAACACTGCCTACTGAATACTTTCCTAACAGCACCGCCGACTTGCGAACTTCCCCACATGCTGCATCCTCCGGCCCCATGTCCAACCGCAAAGGAATCGTTCTCGCCGGAGGCTCCGGCACGCGTCTGTATCCGCTGACCATCGCCGTGAGCAAGCAACTCATGCCCGTGTATGACAAGCCGATGATCTACTACCCGCTCTCGGCGCTCATGCTGGCGGATATCCGGGACATCCTGATCATCTCGACGCCGCACGATCTCCCCAATTTCCGTCGGCTCCTCGGCGACGGCTCGCAATTCGGTGTTCGTTTCGAGTACGCGGAGCAGCCTGTCCCGAATGGTCTCGCGCAGGCGTTTGTGATCGGGGAAAGATTTCTCGACGGCGCTCCGGCCGCGCTCGTGCTCGGCGACAATTTGTTTTACGGCTCGCAGTTCCGCAAAGCAGTCGAGAACGCGGGCAATCAGCCGAGCGGTGCGACGATCTTCGGCTACTACACCGCGACGCCGGAGATCTATGGCGTGGTCGAGTTCGACGCAAATGGCCGCGCCATCTCGCTCGAAGAGAAGCCTGAGAAACCGAAGAGCAACTACGCGGTGCCCGGCGTATATTTCTATGACGAGAAGGTGTGCGAAATCGCGAAGGGCCTGAAGCCCTCGAAGCGTGGCGAATATGAGATCACCGATCTGAACCGTGTGTATCTCGACAATGGCGAATTGAACGTCGAGGTGCTCGGTCGCGGCACGGCTTGGCTCGACACAGGTTCGCCCGACTCGCTAATGGAGGCGGCGGAGTTCGTGCAAATCATCCAGCATCGTCAGGGTCTCAAGATTGCGTGCCTCGAAGAGATCGCTTACAACAAAAAGTGGATCACCAAAGACGAGATTCTCGAGTGGACAAACAAGCTCGGCAAAACAGATTATGTGGTCTATTTGAAGAAGCTGACCCAGTACAACCAACCCCGCGCGCAGAGTGAGCCTGTCTCGTGAATCACCCACAACGACCGCAATTGCATGGCTCGAAATTCGGTTCTACTCGCTCACGGGATACTCGGTGGTGCGATTGGCGTTGATGCCTTGCGCCTGTTCTGGGGTGGCTCAATTGCCGGTGTGATTTTCGGCCTTCTTGGCTTTGTGGCGGTTTTTTTTCGATGCACTAAAACTTTGTCTGTCAGGTTATGCAGCTTCGCCTTGCTCCTGCTTGCAGGTGGCGGGCTGGTCACGATCGCTTTCTTCGTTCATGGTGAAGGAGGCAATCTTACTGAGTTCGTTTCCATCGTTTGGCTTCCGGCGTTGGGAGTTGGCCTGAGTCTGACTGTTCGTCGGATTGCCATGCGAAGAGGCATGTGAGCATCCGATACCGATGTCCGACCGCTTTTACATCCCGCCCACCGATTGGGACACGTCAGCGTTATCGCTCGCCGATGACGAAGCCAAGCATTGCACGCAGGTGATGCGGCATCGTGAGGGTGATGAGATCATCGTCTTCAACGGCAGAGGCGATGTGGGGCACACGCGCATCACCTCCATCAAGAAGAGCGTCGTAACACTCGAGTGCCTCAGCATCGATCACCTCGAATCGCCAGCCGTTCGCATCACGCTGGCCCCGGCTTTGATCAAAGCTGACCGCTGGGAATGGCTGCTCGAAAAAGCCACCGAGCTGGGTGTCACGGAAATTCAGCCGCTCGTCACCGCGCGCTGTGTGGTAAAACTCAGCGCAGAAGACACGGCCCGGAAACACGAGAAGTGGCAGCGGCTCATCATCGAGGCCTGCAAGCAGAGCCGACGCGCGTGGGTGCCGGTGCTGCACCCAGTTCGCCGGTTGCGTGACTGGTGCGACATGAGCGCGAAAACAGATTTGTCCCTCGTCGCTTCGCTTGGCGACCATGCGATGCCGATCAAGACGGCAGTCGAACAGTCGAGCAAGCCATCTACCACCCGACTCATCATCGGCCCAGAAGGCGATTTCACTCCAGAAGAGCTGCAGCACATCATGGCCGAAGGATTTACTCCGATAACCCTCGGCTCGCTGACTCTCCGCGCGGAAACCGCCTCCATCGCCGCGCTCGCCATTCTCAACGACCTGCTGTCCGACTGACACACCGTGCCTCAACGCCTCATCAACGAAAAAGCCGCGCTCGACTGGCTCTACGGCACCCAGCTCTTCGGCATGAAGCTGGGGCTGGAAAACACACGCAAGCTGCTCACGGCGCTCGAACTCCCGGCGCAAAGCCAGCGCGTCATCCATGTCGCGGGCACGAATGGCAAAGGCTCGGTCTGCACTTTCATGCACACGATCCTGAAGGAGGCAGGCGTGAATGCAGGCCTGTTCACCTCGCCGCATCTCATCCAATTTCGCGAGCGCATCCGCGATGCGGAGCGGCTCATCTCATCCGCTGAGTTGTGCGCCGGCATCACGATGATCCGCGAGCTGACGCTCGACTGGGAACCGCATCCGACCTTCTTCGAGATCGCGCTCGCCATCGCGTTGGATTGGTATCGGCAGCGCGATCTGCCGTGGGTGATCCTCGAGACAGGCATGGGCGGCAGGCTCGATGCCACGAATGCACTGACGCCGGTGGTGTCGGTCATCACGTCGATTGGATTCGATCACATGCAATCGCTCGGCAACACACTCGCGGAGATCGCAGGCGAGAAGGCAGGCATCATCAAGCCGGGCGTGCCTGTCGTGAGCGCGCCGCAGGAGCCGGAGGCGATGGAGGTCATTCAACGTGTCGCCGCCGAGCGCGGCAGCCCGCTCACCGTGGTGGATGCGCCGCTGGCGTGCCTGCTAGGTCTCGCCGGTCCCCATCAAGGCTGGAACGCGGCGGTCGCCGTCGCGGCGTTGCGCGCGACTGGTTTCGATCTGCCGGAAGCCGTGATCCACGAAGGCCTGCGCAAGACCGAATGGCCCGCACGCTTTCAGCGGCTTGAGGAGCGCACCATCCTCGACGGCGCACACAATGAGCCAGCAGCCAAAGTGCTCGTCGCTGCATGGCGGCAGCAATACGGCGACGAGAAGGCGACCATCATCCTCGGCTCATCGACTGGCAAAGACACGTCGGCCGTGCTGCAAGAGCTGCGGCCCATCGCGAAACGCTGGATCCTCACCGGCTTCCGTTCCCATCGCGCCGTGCCTACGACTGCTGTGCGCGAAAAGCTCACGCAGCTCGAGCCGGATGCGGAGGTTCACGAGGCCGCGAGGATCGCCGACGCCTTGGAGATCGCAGAGCGTTTCTCGGAGCGAAGGCTGATCACTGGCTCTCTGTATTTCGCGGGCGAGGTGCTGGCGCATCGTCACGCGGTGGCGTGTGAGGTGAGTGATCAGTGAACAGATTGTCTGGTATCGAGAGTGATGAGGCCCGCGATGTCCGGTCAGCGCCTGTGCGAGGACGCTCGATTCCATTACACGGCCAGTTCCGCTTCCAGCTCCTGCTCCGCGCCGTGAAGATCTGAGCCCTCTCGCAGCACATCCATCGCGTGATCCAGACGATGACCTTGCCTCAGGACGTGATCATCACCTGGGATGTCGATCCGGTGCAGATGATGTGAGGGTCGGCTGCGAAGCACAACACAGGGGTAACCTGGCTGGCCTGCTAGCTGTACGAAACGGCAGACAAGTTCGGGCTGTTCGTTGCCGCCATTGGTGCTCGGTTACCTGCGTTGAAGGCGGTTGCCATTATCCGTCTGTTTTTCTCTGGCTATCCTCCCACTCCGCCCAATATGGCCGTTTCATGGTACCGTCAGGCATGATATGGATGGTTCCCCTGTTGATGCCCTGTTCCCGTTCCTTCATTCGTCTCCGAACAGTTTTGCCTGTGTCTTCCACTTTTGAGCGGAGCTTGTCGATCGACGGGTAAATCTCCGGACAAGCCCCGAAGAAAACCAGATGTTTGAAGCCATTGGTGAATTCATCAAACTCAGCACCACCTGGCGTCTCTTTGTATTTCTTGGTCTTGATGATCTGATCATTCGCATCCACCGCGATCAGCATATGCTGCGGGTGATATCGCCGTAGTACCTGTCGCACACTAAGATTGTGTAAATCGGCAAACGCCTCTTCAATGGATATGCTCATAGATCACCCCCCAATTTCTGGGTCCACGCTCAGTCTCCTGTGAATTGTTGCGCTCTGGCGATGCCTTTTAAAACGCCAGCGTTGGAAAGCTTTTGGTGCGGACGATGAAGACTGAAACTCTTCCGCAACTGTCTCCAAACGGGGCCCCTTTGCAAAAGGGGCGTACCTTTGGCCGCTTTACGCGAAGAGCTTCGTCACCGGCTTGGCTTTCACCAGTTCGCGGGGCTGATTGAGGTGATTGTAAACAATCGTCTCCGGATCGATGCCGAGGGAGTGGTAGATGGTGGCGAGGAGTTCGGTCGGATGCACGGGGTCTTCGGCGGGGGCGGAGCCGGTGGCATCGGATTTGCCGTGGATGTAGCCGCGCTTGATGCCGGCCCCGCCGACGACGGCGGTGTAGCAGTAGGGCCAGTGGTCACGCCCGTCGGCGCTGTTGCCGTTGCCGGAGGTGCTGACGCCTTTCTCGGGGCTGCGACCGAATTCGCCGAGCGCGACGACGATGGTCTCCTGAAGAAGGCCGCTCGCGTCGAGGTCATCAAACAAGGCGGCGAGGCCTTGGTCGAGCATCGGGCCGCTTTGGTTTTTCATGCGCTGCGTGAGGCCGACGTGGTGATCCCACGAGTGATTGTCGGAGTTGGCCACCTTGGGCCAGATGAGTTCGACGACGCGCGTGCCGGCTTCGAGCAGGCGGCGGGCGAGGAGGCAGCTCTGGCCGAAGGTGTTGCGGCCGTAGCGGTCGCGCATCTTCGGAGTCTCGCGGTCGAGCGCGAAGGCATCGCGCGCGCGACCGGAGGCGATGAGGTTCAGCGCCTTGCCGTAATAATCGTCGAGGCTCAGGTCTTTGACGGCTGCCTCGATGGTGGGCATCTGCTGGTTGATGGCGTCGCGCAGCTTTGCGCGGCGCTCCAGGCGGAGGCTGAAGAGGTCGGGGCGCAATTGCAGGTCGTCGATCTTGATGCGGTCCATCTTGCCCATGTCGAGGTCATCGCCATCGGGGAAGAGCGTGTAGGGTTCGTAGGCCTTGCCCAGGAAACCGGCACCGCCGCCTTTGCCGACGACGTTCGATTCCTGGAGCGGCCGCGGGAACTGCACGAAGGGCAGCATTGGCTCGTCCATGGGCTTGAGGCGGATGATGTTGCTGCCGAAGTTCGGGAAGTCCTTCGCATTCGGCGGCTCGAGCTGGCCGGACGGGCTGACCTTGTCGGTCGTGTAGCCGGTCATGATCTGGTAGATGGCCGCCGTGTGGTTGAAGAGCCCGTTCGGCGTATAGCTCATCGAATTGATCATCGTGAACTTGTCGTTCACCTTCGCGAGCTGCGGGAGGATTTCCGTGAAGTGCTTGCCCGGGATCTTGGTCGGGATGCTCTTGAAAGCCGAGCGCACCTTGTCCGGCACATTCTCCTTCGGGTCCCACAGATCGAGATGGCTCGGTCCGCCCTGAAGATAAATCATGAGCACATGCTTGGCCTTGCCCCAGCCAGCGCGTCCGGCGGCAGCCGACCCGGTCGAGGCAGCTTGAGCGCGAAACATGTTGTTGAGCGTGAGACCCATCATGCCCGCGCCACCGACGCGGAGGATGTCGCGGCGGCTGAGGCCGAGATGTTTGTCACACAGGTCTTTTCCGATTTGTCCAGGGATGCGGAACATGGCGTTGTTGAGGAGGAGGGTTGATGGAACGAACCCGATTCTACCCCTTCAAAGGCCGCGAGGCCAAGGGCGAAATCAAGCAACGGGCCTAAACGGCCCGGCGTGCCGTTGTCTTTCCCGAGCAGGCAACAAGCGGGATTCTGCAAGCCGGACGGCAGCATTCCACGCCCCACAAGTTCAGCCACCCGGCGAGCAAACATCTCGACAATCACAGCCGCTCCCGCTTCAATGCGCGCTCATGTCCGCCTGGCTGCAAAATTACGATCCACTGAACAATGCCGTTCTCTCCACGCTCGTTGCGGCACTGCCAGTCGTCGCGTTGCTGGGCCTGATTGCATGGGGCCGGATGCCTATCCACAAGGCGGCGGTCGCGGCACTGCTGCTCGCGCTCGGCGTCGCCGTCTGGGTGTATGAAATGCCTGGGAAGGCGGCGTCGATGGCGGCGGTGAACGGTGCCTGCTACGGCCTCTTCCCCATCGGGTGGATGATCCTGAACATCATCTTCCTCTACAAGCTCACGGTTGATAAAGGCTGGTTCGAGGTGCTCAAGACGCAACTCGTCCGTATCGCGCCCGACCCCTGCACGCAGGTGATCCTCATCGCGTTTTGCTTTGGCGCGTTCTTTGAGGGCACAGCGGGCTTTGGCTCGCCCGTCGCGGTTACGTCGGCGCTGCTGATCCAGCTCGGATTCAAACCCCTGCAAGCCTGCGGTCTGGCGCTCATCGCCAATACCGCGCCCGTCGCCTTTGGCGGCATGGGCACGCCGCTCATCGCGCTGAACGCCGTCACCGGCATCGACATCCATGTGCTGTCGCAGATGGCAGGAAGGCAGCTTCCTTTCTTTTCCATCATCGTGCCCTTTTGGGTTGTGGGTGCGCTCGCGGGACGGAAGGGTATCCGCGAATCGTGGAGCATCGCTCTCACCGCCGGTATCGCCTTTGCCGTGCCGCAGTTCTTGATCTCAAACTTCCACGGCCCGTGGCTGGTGGACATCATCTCATCCATCATCTCGATCATCGCCGTCGTCATCGCTCTGCGGCTGCGACACGGAGTGCAGCCCGATGCGCAGGTCGAAAAGCATCCCGCGCGCGTGCTCTGCTGGTCACCGTGGGTCATCCTCAGCGTGGTGGTTTTCATCTGGAGCCTGCCCGGCGTGAAGAAGGGGCTCGACGCCGCCTTCACGCGCACCATCAACGTGCCCGACCTTCATCAGGTCGTGCAGCGCGTGCCACCTGTCGTCGCCCAGCCGTCACCCGAGAAGGCGGAGTTCAAACTCAATCTCCTCTCTGCCACCGGCACCGGCATCCTCGTCGCCGCGATCCTCTCTGGTCTGCTTATGCGCTTCTCGCTCGCACGCATGGCGCGGCTTTACCTCGAGTGTCTCTGGCGGCTGCGCTTTTCGCTCGCCACCATCGCGGCGATGCTCGCGCTCGGGTTTGTCACCAAGTTCAGCGGGTCCGATGCCACGATGGGCCTCGCGCTCGCGAAGACCGGCTGGATGTATCCCTTCTTCGGCACCATGCTCGGCTGGCTCGGCGTCGCGCTCACGGGATCGGACACCTCATCGAATGTGCTCTTCGGCAGCCTGCAAACGATCACCGCGCAGCAAGTCGGCGTCAGCCCCGTGCTCATGGCCGCCGCCAACAGCACTGGCGGCGTCATGGGCAAGATGATCGACGCGCAAAGCATCGTCGTCGCCAGCACCGCCACCGGCTGGTACGGCCACGAAGGCAGCATCCTGCGCTACGTCTTCTGGCACAGCCTCATCCTCGCCGCGCTCGTCGGCGTGCTGACGTTCCTTCAGGCGTATGTGTGGCCCTTCACGCTGATGGTGCCCTGACGCCCGTGCCGCCGTTTTCACCGCAGCCGTAGCTCTGATTCCACCCCACACCGCTGCTCATTTCATCCCGCTGATCTTGCAGCCCACAGCCTCGGTACGCGGCTGGGCGACGGGCTTTCCCGCCGTGATCGCATCGAGCGCATCACGCAGATCTTTCGTGGTGGCTTTTCGCTGCCTCTTCGTCGGTCCGAGGTAAAGATCGTTGATGCGTCCCTGGTAGAGCGTCTTGCCATCGGGAGCGAGTACCACGGCTTCGGGCGTGATGTGCGCCTGCGTTAGTTTTGCCAGACGCTGTTCTTTGTCCATGAGCGCCGGTGCCTTGATTGCATTCAGCTCCGTGTGCTGGAGCACATCGGTGATCTTCAGGTCCGTGTCCGAGTGGATGAAGTAAAAGGCAATCTGGCTGCCGTAGTCAGCTGCGATCTGGTTCATCTCCTTCACAAACGTGTTAGCCGTCGGACAATAGGGCGAGACAAAGAATAGCGTGACGGCCTTCTTCTCGCCGGCCACCAGCGGCGTGTGATCGCGGCCATCCGCGCCGGGCAGCGTGAGGGCGGGTTCAGCAGCGACGAGAGAAACCTGGAGCAGCAGGGTGAGAAGAAGATTTTTCATGAGACTCGGTTATCAAAGCAGGAAGGCCGACAAGGTGAACAACAAAAATCACAGCCCTTTGCTCAGGTCCGCCGGACCGGAATCTGCAAATGATGGCGGTGACCAACAGCGAGGCCGAGTATGGAGCATACGGCGGGACTGAGAGATTTTTCTTTCGTTCCCCGAGTTTCGTTTCAACCGTGGCCAGCTTCTCATGAAACCTCTCCACCATCTCCGCGCGGGCATCATCGGCACAGGCTTCATCGGGCCGGTCCACATCGAGGCGCTCAAGCGTCTCGGCATTCAGGTCACGGCGATTTGTGGTTCGACGAAGAGCGCAAAGGCAACCGCTGAGCAGTGGGGCATCCCCGAGGTTTACGGCGACTACGATTACGAGGCAATGTATCGCAGTCCGAATGTCGATGTGGTCCACATCACGTCGCCGAACAAGGTGCATGTCGAGCAGTCGCTCGCGGCGCTGAAGGCCGGAAAGCATGTGGTGTGTGAGAAGCCCCTCGGCATGAACGCGAAGGAAACGGCACGGCTGGTGAAGGCGGCGGCGAAGTCGGATCGTGTCTTCGCGGTGAATTACATGTGCCGCTTCTTCCCCGCCGTGCTCCAGATGCGCGCGATGATTCAGCGCGGCGAGCTGGGCAGAATCATGCATGTGCAGGGCCACTTTTTTCAGGACTGGCTGATGAAGGACACGGACTACAACTGGCGGCTGATCGCCAGCGAGGGCGGCAAGCTGCGCGCGGTGGGCGACATCGGCACGCACTGGATCGATGCGGTGAGTTTCATATTGGACACGAAGGCGGAGAGCGTGTTCGCCACGCTGGAGACGTTTCACAAGACGCGCATGAGGCCGAAGGGCGAGGTGCAGACCTTTGCGAAAATCGATCCGGCGAAAATGCTGCCGTACAAGGTGGACACGGAGGACTTTGCCAGCGTGCTGCTCAAGTTTGGCAAAGCGAAGCACGGATTCGCGGATGGAGTACATGCGAACTGTGCGGTGTCGCAAGTCGCCGCCGGCTGGAAGTGCAGTCTGTATGTCGGCATTTACGGCACGAAGGGCAGTGTGCAGTGGGACTTCCAGCAGCCGAACGAGATCATCGTGGGCCGGCGGGATGAGCCGAACCAGATTCTCCAGCGCAACACGGCAGGCTTTGCCGAAGATGTGGCCAACTTCACCGACTACCCCGGCGGCCACCCGGAAGGATTCCCGGACAGCCACAAGATGCACTGCCGCGCCGTCTATGAGCACATCGCGAGCGGAAAGAAGACGCCGCTCCTCTTCGCCACCGCCGAGGACGGGCACCATGAGATAAGGCTCTGCGAGGCGATCCTGAAGAGCGCCCGGACGGGCAGATGGACGCGGGCGTGATTTTGAGTTTTTGAAACTGGCTGTTTAGAAAACTCAAGCTTTTGTCCCACCATGAAACTCGGCTTCGTTCCCGCCATCCTGCCTGAACTCTCGTTCACCGATGTGTTGAAATTTGCCGCGCGCGAGGGCTTCTCGACTGTGGAGACTCTGTGCT
>Ga0075163_10001793_pt1 | contig 28998 bp, 24 predicted proteins | sample JI1023141ADNA_FD_71478 | JGI IMG/M metagenome (GOLD analysis project Ga0075163, IMG submission 71478) | Wastewater effluent complex algal communities from Wisconsin, to seasonally profile nutrient transformation and Carbon sequestration -... | ecosystem: Engineered > WWTP > Effluent > Algae...
CCTTGATACTTCCGGATCAGCTCGCGCAGGTGCGTGCGATCCATGTGCGCGTCGCGCGCGGCCTTGGACAGGTTGCCGCCGCTCCGCTGCGAGAGCTCGGTGACATACCAGCGCTCCCACTGCGCCATCGCCTTCTCCTTCGCCGCTCGAAACGACAGCGCCGGATCGAACTGGTGCGTCGCCTGCGAGGTCTCCGCCGGCTCCGACACCTCGTGCCACAGCGCCGGATCCTCCATCAGCACCGCGCGCTCGACGGCGTTGCGGAGCTCGCGGACGTTGCCCGGCCAGTCGAGGCTGGACAGGTGCTCGACCAGGCCCGGCGGGGGAGGTGAGCCCGGCTGGGCGAGCTGCTCGTAGAAGTGATTGACGAGCAGCGGGATGTCGTCACGCCGATCGCGCAGCGGCGGCACCTCGAGGCGCACGATGTTGAGGCGAAAGTAGAGGTCGGCGCGAAAGCCGCCGCGATTCACCGCCTGCTTGAGGTTGCGATTGGTCGCGGCGATCACGCGGACGTCGAGCTTGATCGGCTCGGTGCCGCCGACGCGCTTGACCGTGCGCTCCTCGAGCGCGCGCAGCAGCTTCGGTTGCATCTCGAGCGGGAGCTCGCCGAGCTCGTCGAGGAAGATCGTGCCTCCAGCCGCGGATTCGAACGCGCCGGCGCGCGCCTTCATCGCCCCGGTGAACGCCCCCTTTTCGTGGCCGAACAACTCGCTCTCGATCAGCGACGGTGGGATCGAGCCGCAATCCACCACCACCATCGGCTTGCCCGCGCGCGCGCTGCCCGCGTGGATCGCCTCGGCGAGGACGCCCTTGCCGGTGCCGGTCTCACCCTCGATCAACACCGTCGAGTCGGTCTGCGCGATCCGCGGCAGCACCGAGAAGATCCGGCGCATCGCGACGCTGCGGCCGAGCGCGCGGCCGTAGAAATCCTCGTTGCTGAGCGGTTCGTCGAGCTGCTCGGTCATCTGCTCGTAGCGGATCCGCGTCATCCCGAGCGAGATCACGGCGCCGTGCGCGAGGTACGCGCTGTCGACGCGAAAGCTCCCGAGCTGCGTGCCGTTGGTGCTGCCGAGGTCGCGCAGCACGACGCCCTGCGGGTTGACCTGGAGGACGAAATGGCAGCGCGACACCGTGGGATCGACGAGCACGAGCGTGTTCGACTGCGCCGTTCCGACCGAGACTTCGGCCGCCGAGTCGGCGACGTACTCCTTGCCCTTGTCCATGCCGTCGATGACGCGCAGCACGTACCGATGGAAGCGAAACTCCTTGGTGCTTCCTCGCAGCAGGCTCGTGCTCGTACTCACGCTCGCCATGTTATCACCCAACCATGGCCGCGCCCGAGCGCTACGAGGTCGTGGGCCCGCTCGGCGCGGGTGGCATGGCCGAGGTGCTGCTCGCGAAGGTCTCCGGCCCGCGCGGCTTCGAGCGCCTGCTCGCGATCAAGCGGATCCTCCCGGAGCGCGCGCAGGACCCGGACGCGGTCCGCATGCTGCTCGACGAGGCGCGCAACGCGGCGTCCCTGGTGCATCAGCGGATCGTCCAGGTGTTCGCGATCGACATGCGCGACGGAGCCGTCGAGCTCGCGATGGAGTACCTGCACGGCCGCACGCTCGAGGACGTGCTCGATCGCGAACCGAAGTTGCCACTCGCCGTCGCCCTCGCGGTCGCCACGGCGGTCGCCGACGGCCTGCACCACGCGCACGGTCGCGCGATCATCCACCGCGATGTCGCGCCGAGCAACGTGATGATCACGTACGACGGCAGCGTCAAGCTGATCGATTTCGGCATCGCGAAGTCGGCGAACAACATCAGCAACACGGTGTTCGGCACGTTCAAGGGGCGGCTCGGCTACTCGTCGCCGGAGCAATGCCGGTGCGAGGTCGTCGATGCCCGCACCGATGTCTACTCGCTCGGTGTGCTGCTCTACGAGATGACCACCGGCGCACGCGCGTTCACGGCCGCCGACGAGCGCGACATGCTCGCGAAGATGACCGCGGCGCGGATCGCACCGCCGTCGGTGATCGATCGCAGCTATCCGCGCGAGCTCGAGGCGATCGTGATGCGTGCGCTGTCAGCCGATCGCGAGCAGCGCCATGCCACCGCCCACGAGCTGCAGCACGAGCTCGAGGCCTTCGCGCACGCGAACGCGTACAACCTGTCGGAGCGGTCGCTCGCGCGGTACATGCACCAGCTGTTCGGCGAGGATCTGCAGACCTGGATCAAGGCGCGCAGCGCGGGCATGACCCTCGAGGATCACGTGCTCTCGCAGGTCGTGCGCAACAGCGTGGAGCTCGAGAGCAAGACCACGATCCTGCCGCCGCGCCGGCGCAAGAAGCGGACGCCGCCGTGGGTACTACCGGTGGTCGTCGTCGGCCTGCTCGTGATCGCGTTCGCGATCACGAAGCTGCTCATGGGGTGATGTCGAACTGGGTGAACGTGTCGGGCGCGACGCGATAGGTCTGAGGTCGGTACGTCTCGTCGCCGGCCTGCACGGTGAGCGTGACGGTCGTTCCCGTCAGATCGGTGATCATGGCGACCCCGCGCGCGGTGGTCGCGGTCGGCACGTTGCTCGGGTCGACGCCCGCGAAGTAGAAGACGCGCTTGCCGGAGTCGGTCGTGATCGTCGCGCCCGACACGGGTTGGTCGTTGCAGTCGCGAACGGTCACGAACACCGTGCCGGTGCCCGGTGGCAACTGCGCCGCCCCGGTCGTGGCCTGGGCGACGCGATTGGCATTCGCGACCGAGACCAGCCCGTACGGGAACGAGAAGTCATTGGTGATCGGACGCGGGTTCGCGGCGAACGACGTGACGTACCCGGTCACCTCGGCCTTGACGTACTCGCGCTCGAACGGCGCGCCGCCCAAGGGCAGGGTGAGCTGGAACCCGCCATCGGCCGCGGACTGCGTCGGCCCGTCGATGTCGGCGAGCGCGTTGTTGAGCAGCGTCAGCGACACGCCTCCGATCGGCGTGAGCTCCGCGGCATCGATGACGTTGCCGCCGATCACCACGCTCTGCTTGGTGGTGGTCGGTGGAGGATCGTCGATGCACCCGAACGGCGGCGAGAACTCCTTCTCGGGATACGTGCATGCGCCGAGTGTCGCGAGGACGACCCACCGCATCAGAAGCGTCCCCCGAGCGCGACGCCCGTCTGCTCGCCGAGCACCGGCGTCAGCGAAACGGCGGACTTCTGCTTGCCACCGATCGTCCAGGTCACGATGCCCGTCGCGATGGCGGCTGCACCGAGACCCCAGCTGATGTTCGCGATCCAGCCTTCCTTGCGCGCTTGCCGGTTGCGATCGACACCCTCCTGGATCGGGCACCTCGCCAGCGGGCACAGCTGATTCGCTTGCTTCTGCAGGGTCCTGCTGCGCACGGCGAACACGGTGCCGATCGCGAGTGCTCCGCCGCCGCCGGCGACGAGGCCGATCGAGAGCGTGCGGTAGCGAGCGGGACCGGGGCCCTCGCCGGGCCCGATCTCCTCGAGCTTCACCAGCTTCGGAATCGCGACGACCTTGTCCTTCGCCTTCACCTTGATGCGCTTGGTCCACTCCGCGTGGCCCGCAGCCTTCGCGGTGATCGTGTAGTCGTCGGGATCGACGGGCACCGGCTGATTCCACTGCGCGCTCTCCACCACCACGTCGTTGCGCGTGATCTCGAGACCGTCGATCTCCGACGCCTCCGGCACCTCGAGCGTCAGCCGAACCAGCTCCTCCTCGAGCGCCTTGACGCGCTGCTTCGCGGCGGCACGGCGGTCGGGCTTCTTCGTGGTCTTCGCGATCGTCGTGTAGAGCGCCCACGCGCTCGCCGTCTTGCCGAGCTTGTCCCAGCACAGCGCGAGGTTCATCTTCGCTCCCTCGAGCGGATCGAGCCGATCGCTGGCCTCGAACTTCACGCACGCCTTCGCCGTCTCGCCCTCGTCCATCAGCCGCTTGCCCTCCTTGAACAGCGCCTCGGCCTCGGCGGAGCTCACTGCCTCGTCCGGCTCTTCGGCGTGGGCACGAGACGTGACGAGCATGATCATGATCAGCGCTCTACTCCCGTTCGTCATACGGACCGGGCGGCTTCTTCACCGGCGGCTTCTTCACCGGCGGACGAGCCGGCGGGCGCACGACCGACTTCACCGGCTTCGGATCGACAGCCGAGCCGGCGGCCTCCACCTTGGGCTCGACCTTCGGCTCGAGCTTCGGCTCGAGCTTCGGCTCGACCTTCGCCTCGAGCTTCGGCTCGGGCTTCGGCTCCGGTGCGAGGTCGAACTTGGGCGGTTCGCGGCGCGGCGGTGTGGTCGGGATCGTGGTGGTCGTATCGAGCACGACTTCTCGCGAGGACGAGGTCGTCACGATCGCGAGCCCCACGCCGGCCGCCACCGCAGCGGCCGACACGCCGATCCAGAGTCCGAGCTTGCGCGGCCGCGCCTGCAACGACGACTGCCCCACCGACGAGCCGAGCGTGGTCGCTGCATCGGGGCGCGCGATCATCGGCGGCAACTGGCTCGGCGTCAGCGTCGCCATCTCCGGCGGCAACCGCTCCATCACGGCCTCGCACGCCTGCTGCAGCTCGAGCATGCTCTGGAACCGATCCTCGGGGCGCTTCGCGAGGCAGCGCGCCACCAGCGGATCGATGATCACGGGGACGTGCGGGCGCACCTGGCTCGGGACCGGCGGCGTCTCCTTGAGGTGCGCCGAGATCATCTCGCCGACGCCGGTGAGGTTGTACGGCGGCCGTCCCGTGAGCAGGTGGAACAGCACGCAGCCGAGCGAGTAGATGTCGGTGCGGTGATCGATCTTGCCGGTGTCGTTGCACTGCTCGGGAGACATGTACGCGGGCGTGCCCATCACCGCGCCGGTCCGCGTGTTGCTGCTGCCGCGATCACCGTCGCCGAGCTTCGCGATGCCGAAGTCGAGGATCTTGGGTCGCTCGCCGGCGCTGGCCTCGCCGTCGCGCACCATGAACAGGTTCTCCGGCTTGAGGTCGCGATGGACGATGCCGATCGCGTGCACCGCCATCAGCGAGCTGGCGATCTGACGCGTGATCCGGACGGCGTCGTATGGCTGCAGCAGGTGCAGGCGGCGCATGCGCGCGCTCAGCGACTCGCCGTCGAGGTACTCCATCACCAGGTAGGCGACGCCCTGCGGGGTGATGCCGAAGTCGTAGATCTGGACGATGCCCGGATCCTCGATCGCCGAGGTCGCGCGCGCCTCGGTGAAGAACCGTTCGATGTGCTCGCGCTGCGAGTTGCGATCGCGGTGGAGGACCTTGATCGCGGCACGTCTGCCAATCAAGGAGTGCTCGCCTAGATAGACCGCACCCATGCCACCCTGGCCGACCTTCCGGACCACCCGGTAGGCACCGAAGGAAACACCTTCGCTCACAGGCGCTTAGCGTACCGCAAATGCCCGGTCTGCCGCAGGATTTGCCCTGACAGGCACGGACGAGTCGATCCAAGGAGTTAGCGGAACCACCGGCAGTGGTCGCTGTCTGACGCTGTCATGAGGCTCGCGCTGCTGTTCCTGCTGGTGGTCCCGCTGGACGCGGGCGCGGAGTGTAGCGACCACGAGCTGTTCGCGAAGGGCCGCCTCGAGGCCTGCACGGCGAGTCGCTGCACCGAGATCACCGCGATGCCCCGCGGGGCGACGCCCCTCGAGCCGACGCCACCGCCACGGGCGGAGTGGGATCTGCGAACGCGCAAGGCCGACCTGGTTCGCCTCGATGCGAAGCAGATCGCGATCCTGTGGATCGACGACGACAGCCGGTGGACCGTCGCGCGGATCTTCTTTCCAGTCGGTGCGTCTCCGACGGTGGCGACGCAGAAGCTCGCGATCTGCAAGTGATGACACTCGCTGACCGGGCGTGATCGCACTGACAGCGGGGCATGCGCTCCCACGCGCGCACGGCGGCGTCACGTAGAAACAGCGACTTCGCGGCGGCCCGGGTCTTGAAGCACTGCCCGACGTGATGCGTGCGTTCTTGATCCTGATGGCCCTCGCGGGATCGGCGAGCGCCGAGACGCGCGGCACGTTGCGGATCGGCGTGCTGCCGCTGGATCTGCAGTCGTCGTCGGACACGCCGTTGTTCGGCGAGCGCGTCGATCGCGCGGTCACCGAGTACAACCAGGCAGCGGCGGCCTTCGATCGCCGCACCGGCACCACGACCGCGCGGATCTCCGCCGGTGATCTCGGCGTCGCGGAGACGCTCGTCCTGATCTCGCCGGGTCTCGAAGGCAGCGCCGGTCACTACCTGTTCCGGATCGAGGCCCCGATCGGGATCGGCGACGACCTGACGTCGATCGGGCTCGGCGTGTATCCGATCGGCGTGCAGGGACGGGTCAGCAAGCGGGTCGCGCTCTACGCGTCGGCCGGCGGCACCGCGAGCTTCCTGGACCGGCCGGGAGAAGGTGACGTCGGCGGGCTGCTCACCGTCCGCGGCGTGATCGGGGCGCGGTTCGCGGATCGCGTGATCGCCGAGCTCGGCTACAGCGCGTTTGCCCTCGGTGGCACGGTCAACAACGCCAAGCTCGAGGACATGATGACCGGCGAGGCGTTGCCGGAGCCGGCGACCGCGCTGTCGGCCGGTGAAGCGCGCGGCCTGGTCGACGTCTCGGTCGGCCTCCGCTTTTGACGCCAGAGTCGAGGTACGCTGCCGGCCGGTGTTTGTAGACCTTCCGCTTGCCCGCTGCCTCGAACGCGCCGAGGGTCTCGTCGGTGCGTCCTTCGTCGACGCCCGCCAGTCCACCGAGGTCGAGTGGCGCGAGCTCGGCGGCGCGATCGTGAACTTCGATGGTGTCGCCTCACCGATGACCCAGACCTTCGGGCTCGGGCTGCATGGCGAGATCGATCTCCCGGCGATCGAGGAGTTCTTCAACGCGCGCGGTGCCGACACCCTCCACGAGGTGTCGCCGCATGCCGGCGTCGAGCTCTTCGCGCAGCTGACGGCGCGCGGCTATCACCCGATCGAGCTGTCGAACGTGCTGGTCCAGCCGGTGCGTGACGCCGAGGCCTCGCCGCAGGTGCGCGCGATCGATCCAGCCGTCGACGGTGAGGTCTGGATCGAGACCGCGATCGCCGGGTGGTCCACCGATCCGACGACGCTGAACTTCATCCGCGACATCGCCGAGCTCGCCATCCGCAATCGCCGGATGACGCAGTACCTCGTCGAGCACGACGGTCAACCCGTCGCCACCGCCTCGCTCGGCATCGAGGGGGATGTCGCGCTGCTCGCCGGGGCGAGCACGATCCCCGAGGCGCGCAAGCGAGGTGCCCAGGCGGCGCTGCTGTCGACCCGGCTCGCCGATGCGCGGCGCCGCGGGTGCACGGTGGCGATGATCGTCGCGTCCGTCGGCAGCGTCTCGCAGCGCAACGCGGAGCGCGAAGGCTTTCGCGTCGCGTACACGCGCACCAAGTGGCGGCGGCCACGCGCGTCATGAGTCAGCTGCGGTTCGATCGCACGGCGTGGTCCAAGCTGCGTGCGACCACCCCGCTCACCCTCGGCGAGACCGATCTCGAGGCGCTGCGCGCGATCGGCGATCACCTCGATCTCGACGAGGTCGAGCAGTGCTACCTGCCGCTGATCCGGCTCCTCGATCTCCACGTCACCGCGCGCACCGCCCTCCACGCCGTGACCTCGACGTTCCTCGGTCGCTCCGCGCCGGCGGTCCCGTACGTGATCGGCATCGCCGGGTCGGTCGCCGTGGGCAAGAGCACCACCGCGCGCGTGCTCACCGCGCTGCTGCGTCAGCAACGCAGGGTGGAGCTGGTGACCACCGACGGCTTCCTGTTGCCGAATCGCGAGCTCACCGCGCGCGGCATCATGCACAAGAAGGGTTTCCCGGAGAGCTACGACATCAAGGCGCTGGTCGCGTTCCTCGCCGCGATCAAGTCGGGGCGCAGCGCCACCGCGCCGATCTACTCGCACCTCGCGTACGACGTCACCACGGAGACGCTGCTCGTCGATCGCCCGGACATCCTGATCGTCGAGGGCGTCAACGTGCTCGATGCCGGCGCGTCGCGGCACACCGTGGTCTCCGACTTCTTCGATTTCTCGATCTACGTCGACGCGCCCGAGCCGCTCGTGCGCGCGTGGTTCCTCGACCGGTTCCAGCGCCTGCGCGCGACCGCGTTTCGCGATCCCGCGAGCTATTTCCATCGCTACGCGGCGATGACGGACGCCGAGGCACTCGCGTTCGCCGAGCACGTGTGGGCGACCATCAACGCCGTCAACCTGCGCGACAACATCGCCCCGACGCGTGATCGCGCGAAGCTGGTCCTCGAGAAGGGACCGGATCACCGGATCGCGAGCGTCGCGCTGCGGGTCTGACTACGCGCGTGCGAGCACGCGCTGCAGTGCCTGCGTCAGGCTGATCGGCGTGTACGGCTTCGGGAGGAACTCGACCTCCTCGCTCATCAGCCCGCGGCGGACCAGCATGTCGTCGGTGTAGCCGCTCACGTACAGCACCTTCGCGCGCGGGAAGCGCGTCCGAATACACTCGCCGAGCTCGCGACCATCCATGTTCGGCATCACGACGTCGGTGACGACGACGTCGATGGTCTCCGCCGTCGAGCCGAGCAGCGCGAGTGCCGCCCTGCCGTCCTCGGCCGTCAGGACCTTGAAGCCCTTGTTCGACAAGATCCGGACCGCGAGGCGGCGGATCGCCTCGTCGTCCTCGACGACCAGCACCGTCTCGGTGCCGTGCGTGGCCAGGCCCCGGTCGGTGCGCACGGCGGGCGCGTGCGTCATCGGGAGCAGGATCTCGAACGTCGTGCCTTCGCCCTCCTCGGAGCTCACCTCGATCGCTCCACCACTCTGGGTCACGATGCCGTGGACGACTGCGAGACCTAGCCCGGTGCCCTTGCCGACCGCCTTGGTGGTGAAGAACGGCTGGAACACGCGACTCGCAACGTCAGGTGGCATCCCGCTGCCGTTGTCGCGCACCACGAGCCTCACGTAGTCGCCCGGTGGCAACCCGCCGTGCTGACTCGTCAACGTGGCGTGCTCCGTCAGGATCTGGAACCGGCCGCCCGACGGCATCGCGTCGCGAGAGTTGACGGCGAGGTTCATCAGCACCTGGGAGAGCTGCGTCGGATCGACGTGCACGTGCTCGAGATGATGTGCCAGGACCGTCGACACCAGGATGTCCTCGCCGATCAGCCGCTTCAACATCTTCTCGGTGTCGCGCACGACCTGGTTGACGTCGACGAACTTCGGCTCCAGCACCGTCTTGCGGCTGAACGCGAGGAGCTGCCGCGTCAGGCCGGCCGCGCGTTGCCCGGCCTCGTGGATCTCGTGGAGCGACTCGCGGGCCGCCGCGGACAGCGACGGGGTCTGGGCCCCGAGGTACTCGCTCTCGCCGAGGATCACGGTCAACAGGTTGTTGAAGTCGTGCGCGACCCCGCCCGCCAGCTGGCCGAAGGCCTCCATCTTGTGGGCCTGCCGGAACTGGTCCTCGAGCTTCTTGCGCGCGGTGATGTCGCGGATCACGCCGGTGAAGTGCACGGCCTCGCCTCGCAGGAAGCGCGCGACCGAGACCTCGATCGGGAACTCGGACCCATCCTTGCGGCGGCCTGCGAGGTCGCGGCCACGGCCGACCACGAGGGCCTCATGATCCGCGGCCTTGGTCAGGTAGCGGTCGTGGAGGGCGCCGTCCGACGAGGGCATCAGCAGGCTGATGTTCGTGTCGACGAGCTCGGCCTCGGCGTAGCCGAACAACCGGGAGGTCGCCGGATTGCACGAGATCACCCGGCCGCGCGCGTCGATCGTGATGATCGCGTCGTTGACACTCTCGAAGACGGAGCGGAGCAAGGCCTCGGAGGCGCGCAGCTTGTCCTCGGCATCCCGGCGCTCCGTCAGGTCGCTGCAGGCCATCGTCGCGCCGACGATCGCGCCTTCATGGGTCACCGGGCCGATCCGCGTGTTCATCCAGCGCGTCGAGCCGTCATGCAAGACCACGTCGGTCTCGAAGGTCTGAGGCTGTCCCGTCGCCAGCACCGCCTGGTACGCCTCGTCGACGCTCGCACGCAACGAGGGCACGACGAAGTCCAGCGCATCGCGCCCGACCACGTCCTCCATCGCGTAGCCGGGGAGCAGCCGGTTGATGTAGCGAATCCGGCGATCTCGCTCGATGAGGATGAGGAAGTCGGGGACGGCATCGACGACGGCGTGCAAGGTCGATTCGGAGCTTCGCGCGGTCGCCCGATCGAGCTCGTGCGCGACCTCGGCGTGCTTGCGCGCGGTGACATCGAGGAGCACCCCGTGCCAGGTGATCGCACCATCTGGATCGCGGATCGGCCGCGAGTGACCGTCGATCCAGACCACGCCTCGCGCGTGATGCGTGATCCGGTACTGGCATTGCCACGGGGTCATCGTCCTCGCCGACTCCTCGATGGTCGCGAAGACGTGTTCCTGGTCCTCGGCCACGATCAGCGAGAACACCGTGCCCGCATCGCGGAGCATGTCCTCGATCGAGAGGCCGTAGAGCTCCTCTGCCGAGCTGCTCGCATAGATGAACTCGAACCCACCGTCCGCGCGCCTGCGGAAGCTGGCGAACGCACCTGGTACCGACGCCGCGAAGCAGGCGAGGCGATCGTGCTCGAGAACGAGGGCGCGCTTGCACTCGGTGATGTCGCGCACCTCACCGTGCCAGAACACCGAGCCATCCGGTTCGCGCATCACGCCCGCGGTCAGCTCGACCCAGCGCTCGCCGCGCGTGGGGTTGGAGACACGATAGTCGCAGCGCAGGGGTGTGAGGTCGCGCGCGGATGCGGCGCGGGCGGCGGCGACACGATCGCGATCCTCGGAGTGGATGAGGTCGTGCAGGGCGCGCGGATCGGCGGCGAGCGCCGCGGGCGTCAGGTCATAGATCTCGGCGATCGAGGGCGTCGCGAACGGAACCTCGCAGGTGCCGTCGGGCCGCAGCCGGTAGGAGACGAACACACCAGGAAGCAGGGCCACCATCGTCGCCAACCTGTCCCGCTCCCTCACCACCTCGAGCTGTTCCGTCATCGCGCAGAGCACCAGCAAGCCGGAGGCCGAGCTAAGACGCGCCATCGGGCGCAATCCTGTCGCGGGCCGCAACGGCTGCGCGGATTCTGCGCGAACAGGCGAACCAAGACGCACGCTCGAACGGGGTGCCTGCTCCCAGCGCCGTCCAACTACCCAGGGGCGGGTATCCGGCTACATCTTGCGGCTGTACGAGCGCACGGCGAGCGGCGCGAAGATCGCGGTGATCGCGCTGCAGCCGAGCACGGCCCAGCCGACGTGAGCCGTGAACATGCCGTCGTTCATCAGATCGCGCACGGCCTGGATCACCTGGGTGACCGGGTTGATCTCGACGAAGGTCTGGAGCCATCCCGGCATCGTCTGCGTCGGGACGAACGCGTTCGACAGGAACGTCAGCGGGAACATGATCATCATCGAGATCCCCTGAACAGCCTGCGCACTGCGCGCGATCGTGCCGAGCCAGGTGAACACCCAGGCGAGCGACCAGCCCGCGAACACGACGAGGAACCACGCGGCGATCACGCCGCCGAGGCCGCCGCCGGGGCGGTAGCCCATCACGATGCCGACGACGATCGTCAGCGTGGCCGCGATCGCGTAGCGCAACAGATCCGCGAGCGCCGGACCGGCGAGCGGTGCGATCCTCGCGATCGGCAGCGACTTGAAGCGATCGAACACGCCCTTGTCCATGTCCTCGCGGAGCTGGATGCCGGTGGCCATGCACGCCGTCAGCGTGGTCTGCGCGAGGATGCCGGGGATGATGATCGGCAGGTACTCCGCGGTGCTGCCGGCGACGGCGCCACCGAAGATGTACGTGAACATCGCGGTGAACAGCAGCGGCTGGATCGTGACGTCGAAGAACTGCTCCGGGTTGCGCCGCATCTTGAGCAGCGAGCGCCACGCCATCGCGAGCGTCTGCGAGACCACGTCGTGGACGCTCGGGCGAGCGTGCAGGACGCGGGGAACGACGGCCTCGGCGGGAAGCAGCGTCGCCATCACGCCACCTCCTTGATCTGCGTCTCGGTGGGCGCGCCGGTGAGCGCGAGGAAGACCTCGTCGAGCGTCGGCTGTCGCACGTTCGCGGTGGTGATGTTGATCCTCGCCTGCCGGAGCGCGATCAACACGTCGGCCGCGCGATTCGCATCGGGGAGCGCGATCGACAAGCCACCGGCCTCCGGGGTCAGCGCCGGCTCGCGACCGAGCACGCGCGCCACCAGGCCGGCGGCCTCCGACGCGCGCGCACGATCCTCGAGTCGGAGATGTAGCGTCGAGTTGCCGACGCCGGCCTTCAGCTCGTCGGGCGTGCCCTCCGCCACCTTCTTGCCGCGATCGATCACCGCGATCCGATCCGCGAGCTGATCCGCTTCGTCGAGGTACTGCGTGGTGAGCAGCACCGTCGCGCCATCGCGCACCAGCTGCCGGATCGTGTCCCACATCTGACCGCGCGTGCGCGGATCGAGACCGGTGGTCGGCTCGTCGAGGAAGATCAGGGGAGGGCGGCTGATCAGCGACGCGGCGAGATCGAGGCGACGCCGCATGCCGCCGGAGTACTCCCTGGTCAGCTTGGTCGCGGCCTCGGTGAGCCCGAAGCTCGCGAGCAGCTCCTCGGCGATCGCGGCGGCGCGCTTGCGGGGCAGGCCGAGCAGGCGACCGAACAGGATCAGATTCTCGCGGCCTGTCAGGTTGTCGTCGACGGCGGCGTACTGACCGGTGACGCCGACGAGCTGGCGAACCTCGTGCGGCCGCGACGCGACGTCGACGCCGAGGATGCTCGCGCGACCGCCGTCGATCGGGATCAGCGTCGCGAGCATCTTCAGCATCGTGGTCTTGCCGGCACCGTTCGGCCCGAGCACGCCGAACACGCGCCCGCGGGGGATCTGGAGATCGATGCCATCGACGGCGCGGGTGGACCCGAAGGTCTTGACCAGCCCGGTCGCCTCGACGGCGAAGTCGGAGTTCTGCATGTGGTGCGGCCAGCATGCTCGCCGTGCGTTACGAGACGGCACGCCGGTTCGTGAAGAAACCTTGCAGAGCGCGGAGGGCTACTCGTCCTCGAGGGCCTTCGCGAGCAGCTTGCGCAGCTGACCGCGCTCGTCCGCCGTGAGATTGCTCAGCGTTTCGTCCTCGAGGCGGCGCAGCTCGGTCTCGGCCTTCTCGAGCGCGGCGTGACCCTTCTCGGTGAGCGCGACGTTGTGCTTGCGGCGATCGTCGGGATCGCGGTTGCGCGAGACGAAGCCGGCATCCTCGAGCTCGTTGAGCCAGGTCACCACGGTGTTCGGCGTGGTCATCATCATGTCGCACAGCGTGGTCTGTGGCAGCTCGCCCTGATCGCGCAGCTGCGACAGCATCCACACCTGCTTCATGTTCATCCCGAGCATCTCCGCGGTGGCGGACGCATGAACACGCCGGGATAGGCGCGTGAGATGCGGGATCGACTTCGAGCTGGCCACGGTCATCACTGTATCTCTTTTGGTTTGTATTGACACCACTGATAATCACAGCTACTGTGACTATCAAGATGGACGAGACAATCAGTAAGGACGATCGCATTCTCGAGCGAGGCATCGAGCGTCCGGTCTCCTCGTCGCACCGAATCCTCGGACTTATCGCGGTGTTGCTCGGCCAGTTCATGCTGGTCCTCGACGCCACCGTGGTGAACGTCGCGCTGCCGTCGATCCAGGGGGATCTCGGACTCTCGCAGGTCGAGCTCACCTGGATCACGAGCTCGTACATGATCGCGTTCGGTGGCCTGCTCCTGCTGTTCGGCCGGCTGAGCGACAGCCTCGGGCGACGGCGGATCTTCGTGATCGGCGTGTCGGCGTTCACGCTCGCGTCGATCGCGTGCGGCTTCGCGCCCACCGCCGTCACGCTGATCGTCGCGCGGTTCGCCCAGGGCATCGGCGCCGCCGCGGCGTCGTCCGTCGTGCTCGCGATCATCGCCACCGAGTTTCCGAAACCGGAAGACCGCGGGAAGGCGATGAGCGGCTTCATGCTGGTCAGCGTCTCGGGCGGCTCGCTCGGCCTGTTCGTCGGCGGCTTGCTCACGCAGACGCTCGGGTGGCACTGGATCTTCTGGATCAACGTCCCGGTCGGCGCGATCGCGCTGATCGGCGTCATGCGCTACCTCCCCGCCGGCGTGAAGACCACGCAGCGCACGCCGATCGATCTCGTCGGTGCCGTGCTGGTCACCTCCGCCGCGATGATCGCGATCTATGGCCTGGTCGAGGCCGGCCACACGTCGTGGACGGCGCCGATGGTGCGCACGTCCCTCGCCGTCGCGTTGATCCTCGGGGTGCTGTTCATCGCCGTCGAGAGCCAGCGCGAGAACGCGTTGCTGCCGATCCGGATGCTGCGGATCCGCAGCCTGCTGGTGACCAGCATCGTGCGCGGCTTCATGGTGATGGGCCTCTACGGCGTGTTCTTCCTCGCGACACTCGACATGTCGGGCACGCTGAAGATGTCGCCGCTCGAGGTCGGGCTCGCCTTCCTGCCGCAGACGCTGACGGTCGCGGTGCTCTCGCTCGGGGTGACCGCGAGGCTGGTGCGCCGGTTCGGGCCGGTGCGCGTGATGATCTTCGGGCTCGCCGTCGCGGCGATCGGCCTCTCCGGAATGGCGATGCTCGCCATCGACGAGCCGTACGTCCCGCTGCGCGCGCTGCTCCACGTCGTGCTCGGTCTCGGCTTCGGCAGCGCGTTCCTGCCGCTGCTGACGCTCGCGATGGGCGACGTGCCGCAGCAGGACGCCGGACTCGGGTCCGCGATCGTCAACCTGTCGATGCAGCTCGCCGGTGCGATCTCGATCCCGCTGCTGATGACCGCGGCGTCCTATCGCACCCGCTCGTTGATCGAGGCCGGGGCGCCGGTCGCCTCCTCCATCGTTCATGGCTATCGCTTCGCCTACGTGATCGGCGTGGTGGGCGTCCTCGTCGGGTTGACCCTCGGGGCGGCGCTGCTGCGAGAAAGGAAACACGCATGAGTCTGTCGATGAGCTCGCTGTTGATGTTCGAAGAAGACGTCCCCGAGGCTGCTCGCTCCGCGCTCCGCGAGGCGGCCGCCGCACCGCTGGAGGACCGCCAGCGCCTACTGGAGGCCGCCGCTCACGCGCTGTACCGCGACACCCACCTCGACTGCGCGGATGCGCGCGAGCTGGTCGGACTCTAGGGAAACCTCCCAGCCGTACCGAGGCGCTACCCCGTCGACAGATTTCAATCGCGCGCGGGATCGGTATCGTGGCGGTCTTGCGGAACCTGATCTTCTCTCTCGCGATCGTGGCAGCAACGGGATGTGGCGGAGGAGGTGGCGCCGACGACGACGGTGTCCTACCCGACGGCGGCGACCCGACCCCGGATTCGCCTGGTGTAGTGGACCGACCGGTCTGCGGCGACGGCATCCTCGATCCGTCGGAGGCCTGCGACGACCACAACACCGCCGCCAACGACGGCTGCGCGGCGGACTGCACCGCGATCGAGAACGGCTTCGCCTGCGGTCAGCCTGGGCAGCTGTGCGTGCCCACCCACGTGTGTGGCAACGGCCTCGTCGAGGACACCGAGGGCTGCGACGACCACAACACCGCGAGCGGGGATGGCTGCCATGCCGACTGCTCGCTCGAACCGGGGTGGAAGTGCGAGATCGCAGGCATCCGCTGCACCGCCGCCGCGTGCGGGGATGGCATCGTCGCGGGCTTCGAGGAGTGCGACGACGCGAACGCCGCGACGCCGGGGTGCTCGGCGACCTGCGCGCTCGAGGCGGGCTTCCAGTGCGTGACGCCGGGCGCGGCGTGTACGACCACGACCTGCGGCGACGGTGCGAAGGAAGGCACCGAGCAGTGCGACGACCAGAACAACGACCTCGGCGATGGCTGCACGCCGCTGTGTACGCGAGAGCCGAAGTGCGTCGATGGCACGTGCGAGCCGGTGTGCGGCGACGGCTCGATCCAGGCGGGCGAGGGGTGCGATGACGGCAACCTGCACGACTTCGATGGCTGCTCGTCGAGCTGCAGCGTCGAGACCGGCTTCACGTGCACGCCGTCGAGCCTGGTCGAGCCGGATCCGCTGAACGTCGTGATCGTGTATCGCGACTTCAAGGGCGACGACCTGGCGGGTGGTCACGTCGACTTCCAGAACATCAACAAGTCGCAGACCGGCATGGTCACGAGCACGCTGGTGGGCAACAAGCCGCAGCTGATCGACACCGCCGACTACGGCAGCGCGCACACCTCGATCAAGAACCGCGCGTCGTTCGCGCAGTGGTACGCCGACTCGGCGTTCGCGAAGACCGTGGTCGAGACCATCCCGATGGCGCGCATCGCCTCGGGCACGTACGAGTACGACAACGCGAACTTCTTCCCCGTCGACGGCAAGGGCTGGCAGGACCCGTCGGTGCCCGCCGGCGAGCTCGAGCCGAAGCGCGACAACAACCACAACTTCTCGTTCACCTCGGAGCTCCGCTACTGGTTCCAGTGGAACGGCACCGAGAACCTCAAGTTCCGCGGCGACGACGACGTCTGGGTGTTCGTCAACGGTCACCTCGCCGTCGACCTCGGCGGCGTCCACGGCGCGCAGAGCGCGGAGATCACGCTGACCACGCAGGTCAACACCGACAAGGCGCTCGGGATGACGATCGGCGGGATCTACGAAGTGGTCGTGTTCCAGGCCGAGCGGCACACCACCGCGAGCTCGTACAAGCTGACGCTCAAGGGCTTCAACACCTCGAAGAGCGTGTGCGACGACGACTGCGGCGATGGCCAGACCTCGTCGCAGGAGCAGTGCGACGACGGCATCAACATGGGCGGCTACAACTCGTGCACCGCGACGTGCCAGTTCGGGCCGCGCTGCGGCGATGCGATGACGCAGCCCGAGGAGGAGTGCGATCTCGGCACCGCGCTGAACATCGGCGCGTACGGTGGCTGCACGCCGAGCTGCAAGCTCGGGCCGCGCTGTGGCGACGGCATCGTGCAGGCCAACGAAGGCTGCGACGACGGCAACACCGACGACGGTGATGGCTGCCCGGCGACCTGCTCGTCGATCCTGCTCTAGCGGAGTGGATCGACGATCGTGCGGTTGACGGTGATCGTCTTGTTGCGATCCGCGTTGGTCACCGTCACCTCGACCTCGATCGGATCGACGTCGGCGGCGTAGCGATCGCGCAGGCGATCGTAGTCGGGGTTCGGCTTCTTCTCGAACTCGGGGAGCTCGACGCGCACGAACCGCACGATGTACGAGCCGGGCCGCAGCATGCGGAAGCCGAGCACGTTCTTGTCGGGGAAGATGAACAGCGGCCGCGAGCGCTCGACCACCTCGCCCGCTTTCTCGAGCTCGACGATCCAGTCCCACTCGACGACCTTGCGATCGACCGCCTTGCCGGCGGTGTCCTTGACGGTGACGCCACCGTCGAGGTCCGCGCACTGATCGACCTTGTCGGCCGCGCCGGACGCGAGCTCGAAGCGGGCCCACGGCGTGTCGCTACCGTCGACCGCGATCGGGATCGACGCGGGACCCTGCTCGGACGACAGGTCCGAGAGCATCATCCGTGCGAGCGAGCCGGACCGCTCGTGGACCTTGACGCGGTAGTTCCCTTTCGGGAGCCCGGAGAACGTGAAGCGGCCGCCACCGCTGGTGAACCCGCGCGAGATCTCCTTGCCGGCATCGTCGTGCAGCGTGACGAGACCGCAGGACGCGCCGGTGACGTACGGGCAGAGCGCATCGGGACCGCCGCCACACTCCTCGGTGCTGACCTCGATCTTGTCGCCCGTGGACGACGAGCTCCCACCGGAGCACAGCCACGGCATCCAGAAGCAGGTGAAGCCATCGGCCTTGCCATCCCGCGCGGCCAGCTCGTCGCAGCTCGAGGAGGCGATCTCGGCGGCGAACGTCGGATCGCAGGTCGGGGCCACGGTGCCCTGGTCGGGAAAGCAGGTCGCGATCTTCGCGGCGGCTTCGTCACACAGGTCGTCCGTGGCGGCACTGCAACCTGCCGCGAGCACCAGCAAATAAGCGAGGCGAGTCATGGCGCGCCGAGGAGCAAGGGCCGTTCCGCGCGCGTGGCACGGCGCGTCGAGGACTTGCGCCCGAGATCGTGCACGCCGGTTCGCAACGGCAGTTGCCGCCTGGTCAGGCGAGCCGCCGCCAACGGTTGGTTGCAACCTGCTCGAGCACGCGGGCGAGCAGGTCGTCACGCACCGGCGCCTCGGCAAACAGCAGCTCGTGTTGCGCATGCGGGTACGCAACCAGCTCGCAGCCCGGCGAACGCAGCCAGCGCGAGCAGGGACCACCTCACGGGCATTCGCTCCCGTCGTCGAGACAGGCCTCGATGCGGTGCTGCGTGGCGAAGGCCTCGAGCTCCAGCGCGTTGTGCTGGTACGAGTAGTTCGCCTCGTAGAACGCCTCGCAGTACTCGCGCGCGAAGCCGGAGACCCCGCCGAGCCGCTTGTACTGCGCCACGTGGCCGAGCTCGTGACCGATCAGCGCGGCGGATCCGTCGTCGGTGCCGGCGGCGCTGTGGACGAAGATCTCGTGACCGAAGGTCTGCGCCTCGGTGTCCTCGTCGAACACGATGTCGCGGCCGAACACGCGCCAGCGGGTGAGCAGGTCGCTGCCCCAGCTGACGCGCGCGGTGTCGACGAGATCGCCGAACCACGGGCGCAGCTTGGTCTTGAGCTCGGCCGACAGCGGCTTGGTGGCGGGGCTGCGCGCCCACACCACCCAGTACGCGGCGTTGACGAGGGCCGAGCACGCGCCGACGAACACCGTCTGCTGGACGCCATCCGCCTTGCCATCGCCCGTGCAGCTCGCGGCGTCGGTCTCGGCGAGGACGGTGCTCGCGACCTGATCGGGATCCGCGGCGCAGGCCTCGCGAAACCCGTCGGGGACCTGACCGGTGCAGCGTTCGAGCGTGGCACTGGCCTCGTCGCACGGGGCAGGTCCGAGCGACTCCGAGGCGCAGCCGAGCAGGACCACGAGGGGCAAGGTACGGAGCATCACCGGAGGCTTGCTGCAGGCCGTGATCCAGGTGCAGATCGACGGCTTCGATACCGGCCCGGTCAAATCTGGCCGCTGCGGCACGGACCGCCGGCACCTGCACCCGCCGCTAGCCCAAGCGGAGCTGCCAGCGAAGCCCGATCACCCGAGGGCTTCGATCAGGCCGCTCGCTCGCGATCGGCGATCTCCGGACGCTGCGAGCAGCTCGTGGACCGCGTCGAGTCCGTTGTCACGGACACTCGTCCGCAGTCAATTTGGACCACCCATCCCCGCGTCGCGCATGCAGCGCGTCGTCGAGCTGGTAGAGGTGGATCCACTCGTTGGCGACGAGCGCGTTGACCTGGTCGTGCTTGGCGAGGACACCCTCGATGGCCGCCCGCGATGCCGCGATGACCACGGCGAGCCGCAACGGGGTGTGCATCCAGCGTTCGCCGTCGTGGAGGGACTGCAGCGACAAGCCGATCCGGAGATCGCCACCATTGCCTTCGAACACGCCGAGGTGCCCGCCGACGATGTTGTGCAGCACCTTGTTGCCGCTGCCGTACCGCGGATTGTCGACGGTCGATGCGTAGTACTGGAAGTTGATCCAGTGGGCGACCACCATCGGGCCCGTCATGATCGCTTCGAGGATGGTGTGATCGCGATCGTCGTCGAACCGGTAGTCGTGCAGGAAGGCGCGGCCCTCGAGATCGAGGTGTCGAGTGCGCTCGCGCGGCGCGATGATGAAGCTCGCGTTTCCCGCGAGGCCCCACTCGGGGCGCACCTCCGCCCAGTTCCGCGCGCGCCGGATCATGGCGGCATGCAACTTGTCGTCGGGCAGCTCGGCGAGGCCGAGGTGGGGGGCGCGCCGGCGCCTGGTCGCGGCGCTCGCGCGGTCGAGCAGGATCCGCACGTCGGCGGGAACGTCGGCGAACACGGTGACGTCGTCGGTCGTCGTGTTGTGCAGCGCGCCGATGAACCGCGTCTCCGCCGGGATCGCGATGCCGCGCGCTGCGAGACCCGCGCGAACGCCGGCGTCGTCGAACAGCGCCGCCGCGGCGCGCGCATTGACGTCGCCCGGCTGGCCGCAGCAGGCGCCGCAATCGATCCCGGCGGCGTGGGCGTTGTTCTTGGTCTCGCTGCCGTGACCGACCAGCAGCACGATCGGCGCGAAGTCGCGCGTCAGGCCCATCGTGCGGAGGAGTCCCTCGGCGAGGTCACAACGCTCGGCGTCGGCCAGGGGCGTGCCGTCGACGCGGCTCGTGATCCGAGGAGCGCGTTGCAGGTCCTCGTCGGCGGACAGCCCCGCCCGATCGCGATGGCTCGGCGCACGGCTGAACACGTCGCGCACGAGGTTGCGCGCGAAGAACAGGCCCATCGAATCGACGAACGCCAGGCTCGACAGCGAGCTCGACTTGAACGCCTTCCACGCGTTGGCGGCGTCGAGGCGTGCGTGGCGCCTGGCCTCGAGCTCCGCGGGCACGCCGGTATCGGTGATGCGATAGGCCGGGGCGAGCAAGCCGGGGAGCTGCGGGCGCGCATCGTCGGCGGCGAGCGGCGCGTACTCGACCGGGATGCCGAAGAAGCCCGCCACCCCGAGTGTCTGGATGTCGTCGCCTTGCGCCTCGAGTGCGCGGCGGAACACCTCGGAGCGCACGTCGAGACAGAACGCTGCTTGCAGCCGTGGTGCAGCGGGCCGCTCGGCCCCGACCCCGACGAGCTTCGGACGCAGCTCGGCGATCAGGGCGATCTCCATCGCGCGTTGCAGCAGCCAATCGCCTTCGCGCACGAGTCGCGCAGCGCGATCGATCGCCGGCCAGCTCGTCATCGCGATCCGCCACTCGGCGCGGATCATCTCGTCGCTCGCGCGGAACAAGATCCACTCCCACCCGAGGCGAAGCGCGAGCAGCTCGCGCAGATGGTCGTCTTCGTCGCCCGCGAGCCGGGCGGTCCATCGCAGGTACGCGCACCACGACGCCCAGCCGTTGACGTCGAGCAGCAGCGCAGCCAGGTAGCGCTCGCGCTCGTCGGTGGGCACGCCGAGGTCGGTACAGCCGACCGCGATCATCTCCTCGGCCGTGGTCGGCAGCTTCGCGACGGTCGCGCGATAGCCGGCGAGTCCCATGAAGAGATGCGGCGCCTGGTCGGTGCGGGCTTGCGCTCGCCAGCTCGCGTAGAACCCACCCTCGCGGACGGCGCTGATCTGCGCCTGGCCGTGATCGAAGTACGACGCGCAGAACCGGCTGACGCGCTCCATCACGAAGTCGCGCCAGGTCAGCTCGTGCTCGCGCCCGTGCAGCGCCTCCATCGTATCGACGACCAGCGGGCGGCGTGCCGGCGAGGGCTCGCCGCTCCAGAACAACGCCATCACGTCCTCCTCGGAGGTGTCCGCGCCGGCCTCCGCGATCGCCGCGCGAACATGTTCCGATCGCAGCCGCTTCGCTCGCCACTCCTGCGCGTACCACTGGCGCGGCATCAGCAGGCTTGCACCCGACATCGCGATCAGCTCGCCGGCGACCTCCGCGATCGGCTTGTGGACGAGCGGCCAGAACGGGTTGACCGCGATGAAGCGATCGAGCGGCCAGGTCGGAGCGATCCGTGCGCACGCGCGCTCGGCCGCCTCGACGAACGGCGCGAGCTCGTTCACTGGAGCCCCGGGGGCCACAACCGGAACGTCATCCGCGTGAACCAGTCGTCGATGTAGAGCCCGCTCAGCAGGTGCGGCTGCAGCCAGTTGGAGAACCGGCCGTTCGGTCGCGTCTGCAGGATCGACTGCGTGAGGAACAGCAACACGAGCCCGCCGACGACGATCGACCACCGGAGGCTGGACTCCGAGCGCCCGGCGTTGATCTCGGGTGCGAGGAGCTCGAACACGACATGCCATCCGAAGTACGCGGCGGAGGCTCCGGCGGTGAACAGCGCCGCCAGCAGCAACGCGCGCCGCCCTGCGGCGAGGGCGCGCCCGACCATCGGCGCGAAGCTCAGCCCGAGGACGATGGCGAGCGGGCCGAGGGTGGCCGAGGCGTGACCGGTCACCAGCGCGGTCGCGGCATAGAACGGCGCCACCGCCACGCCCACCAGGAGGGTGGCGCCGAGCAGGTGCCAGAGGGTCGTCGGTGGACTGTGAACGAGGTGCGCGGCGCGCCATTGCTGCACCACCGAGCCCGCACTCAGGAACGTGTGTGCCTTGTAGAGCGAGTGCGCGAGCAGATGCATGAGCGCGAGGTGCCAGGCACCGAGCCCGCACTGCACCAGCATGAAGCCCATCTGCCCGATCGTCGACCACGCGAGCACGCCCTTGATCGCGACGCGCGTGGTCATCACCAGCGATGCCACGATCGTGGTGAACAGGCCGACGCCCACGAGGATGCCCTGTGCGACGTCCGCGTTTGCCATCAGCGGCGCGAGCCGGATCATCACGAAGCCGCCGATGTTGACGATGCCCGCGTGGAGCAGCGCAGACACGGGCGTCGGCGCCTCCATCACCTGCAGCATCCAGCCGTGAAACGGTAGCTGCGCCGACTTGAGCAGCACGCCGAACACCATCAGCACGGTCGCGATCTGCAGGGGAGGCGACAGCTCGTCGTGCTGCTGCGCGAACGCGGTGACCACGTCGATGCGCAGCGAACCGACCTCCGAGCCGATGAACACGATCGACGACACGAAGCAGGCGTCCGCGAGGCGGCTCAGCAGGAACTTCTTGTGCGCGACGATGATCGCTTGCCGGCGCGTCCGGTAGAACGTGAGCAGCTGGTGCAGGCCGATGTCGGTCGCGAACCACGCGACCATCAGCACGAGCAAGTGATTCGAGGTGACGAGCACGGTCACCGACGCCACGGTGAGCAACAGGTAGCGCGCGTAGCGGTCGAGCCCGCGCTGCCCGGCGAGATAGGTCCGCGAGTAGCGGACCACGACGAGCGCGAGCGTCGACACCAGCAGGAACATCGCGTCCGAGACGAGATCGAGTTGCACCACGTCGTGGAGCGCCGAGTCGGGGCTCGTGGTGCGCGGGTCGTAGCCGGCCCAGTAGAGGAGGGGATGGAGGGCGACGGCGAGCGCGGCGAGGGCCGCGGTCAGCGTGGTCACGAAGGTCGCGCCGGTCAGGAAGCGAGACCGCTGCCGAGAGATCAGGAACGCCGCGATCACGAGGCAGGCGGGCACCAGCGCGGCGAGCACGAGCGGCAGCAGCGACAGGAGGTCGTGGCTCGTCATGGCCAACGATAGTGCATGGGCCCCCACGCGATGACGCAGGGAGCGCACGAAACGCCCTCTCGCAGCGCCCGCGGAGCGTGCTACGCGCTCAGTTCGGGAGCCCGCCGATGATCGGCAGCTCGAGCCGGAACACCGTCACGCCGTCGTGGCGCGCGTAGCTGATCGTTCCTCCGTGCTCGGCGGCGACGCGCTGTACGATCGAGAGCCCCAGCCCGGTGCCTCCGTGCTTGGTCGTGAAGAACGGCTCGAAGATGCTCGGTGCCTCGGCCGCCTGGATCCCGACACCGCGGTCCTCGACCTCGATCCCGACCGCGTTCTTCGCCGTTCCGATGCGCACCCGCACCTCGTGATCCGTGGCCTGCGCGGAGGCGTCGATCGCGTTGGTGATCAGCTGCGCCAGCGCGCTGACGAGACGCTCGGCGGCCACCTCGGCCTGGATCTCGGGGCCCGGCTCGAGGATGACGGTCGCGCCCGCGGAGCTCGCCCTCGACGCGCTTCGCTCGATCGCGCGTGCGGTCAGCTCGCGAAGCTCGGCGCGCTCGAGGTGCAAGGGTTGGGGACGCGCGAACACCAGGAAGTCATCGAGGACCGTCGAGATCCGGCGGATCTCGCTCGCCGCTTGCGAGACGGCCGCTGCGGCGCTGGCCGTTCCAGCGCTGGCATGGCGCGCGAGCATGCGGTCCGCCAGGGCGAGCTGGAGCAAGGCGCCGTTGAGCGGGTTGCGCAGCTCGTGGGTGAGTCCCGACACGAGGTTGGTCAGCGAGCCCATGCGTTCGAGCTCTCTCGCGCGCACGAGGGCTTCGCGTTCCTCGGTGACGTCGAAGCCGACCGCCCACAGCGCGATCACCGCCAAGCCTCCTGCTGGGTGCCGCGAGAAGTGCCACCGCAGGTTGCGCCGGTTGCGACACAGCGCCTCGTAGGGACCCGCGGGTGCGTTCTCTCGGACCCTCGTCCAGAGCGCCTGCACGTGCTCGACGCGCTGCCCGCTCGCGAACAGCTCGAGCCAGCTGAGCCCGAGCGCTTGCTCGCGCGCGAGGCCTGTCACCCGCTCGCAGGTTCGGTTGTAGGCGTGGATCGTTCCGCTGACGTCGAGCCCGCAGACCAGGATGTCGATCCCGTCGATCACGTCGTGAATTCCCGAAGCGTTCACGCGACTCGCGTCTCCGGCGTGGCGAGACAGCGGCGCAGCAGCGCGATCTCGAAGGGTTTGGTGAGACAGGCCACCCCGCTCTGCGCGCACCCACCTTCCCTCGAGCACATCAAGATCACGCGACCCCGATGCCCGTGGTCGATCGCGTCACGGACGAACCGTTGCCCATCGCCGCCGACGACCTGGGCATCCGCGATGATCACGTCGGGCGACTCGGTCGCGATCAGCGCCAGCCCTTCGTCGCGGGTGGCGACCGCAGCGAGCTCGTACCCGTCGTCCTCCAGCAGACGTCGGAGCGCGTTCCGCTCGACAGGGAACGGGGACACCACGAGAATCCGCATCTTGAACCAACTCCCGTAGCAGCAAGCATGCCGAGCTTTGCGACGTGGTTCGCTCTCGGATCTGCGCACATCCTTCACTCCTCCAGCGCCCTCGCGCAGGGCTTGCGCCCCTTACCTCGTCGGGCTGTCCTCTATCCTGACCGACGCCGGTCAACGCGAGGATCAGGAGCGCGTCGCCCTCGGCTTGATGCGACAACAGATCTCGAAGCCCGTGTCGAACAGGGCAAGGTCTCGGTTGGTCGAGGACCCGACCGCGGCCACCGGGCCAACCTCGGCACCTCGACCGGTCGATCCCGGCGCTCTTCACAAGACTGCCCGCCGTGGAGCTCGGCGATCCGGCGCTCTCCCGAGCTCCTGCAGATGATCCTCGGGCAAGCGCGTTCATCAGGAAGCCATTCGACCTCCACGAGCTGGAGACGCGGTCCAGGCGGTGCTCCGCCGCGGTGTGTGAGCTCGCCGTCGGTATGGAGGGCACGAGCGGGGTGCTGCGATCGCAGTGCGCGTGCTATCAGACCACGCATGCTAGGCGACACCCGCGTGGGCAGGCTGCTGCATCGCCCGAGCGTCTGGATCCTCGTGGTCCTCGCGATCGCGACGGCGATCGTGCTCGCGTTGCGCGCACGGGGGCCCGTGGTGCGCACGGTCCTCGTCGAGCGCCGCGATCTCGAGCAGCACATCGTCGCGAGCGGACGCGTGCGGGTTCCGACGCGGGTCCAGATCTCGGCGCAGCTCTCGGGGCTGGTCGTCGTGGTCGGCCCGGTCGCCGGCCAGCGCGTCACCAAGGGTGACCTGCTCGTCCAGATCGATGACTCGATGGATCGCGCCTCCGTCGCGCAGGCCGAGGCCGCGGTCAAGCAGGCGCAGGCGAAGGTCGGGCAGCTGCAGCGCGTCGGCGCGATCGTGGCGACCGAGGCCTTGCGCCAGACCGAGACCAACCTCGCGAACGCGAAGGTCGAGCTGGACCGCTCCACCAAGCTCGCCGCGGCGGGCGCGATTCCCGCCGTCGAGCTCGAGAGCGCGCAGCGGACGGTCGATCTCGCACAGGCGCAGAAGACCGCTGCGCAGGCCCAGCAAGTCGCCGCCGCCCCGATGGGCGCGGACTCGCGGATCGCGCTGACCGCCTTGCTCCAGGCACAGGCGCAGCTCGCGGGCGCGAAGGCGCGACTCGCGCAGACTCGCACCGTCGCGCTGCAGAGCGGAACCGTGCTGTCGCGCAGCGTCGAGCCCGGGGACGTGGCGCAGCCGTCGCGTCCGTTGCTCGAGATCGCGGTGGATGGCGAGGTCGAGCTGGTGTTCGATCCCGACGAGCGCAACCTCGCCTGGATCCACCTCGGTCAGCTCGCGAAGGCCTCGGCGGATGCGTTCCCGCAGCAGGTGTTCGACGCGAAGGTCAGCTACATCGCGCCTGCGATCGATCCGCAGCGAGGCAGCGTGGAGGTCCGGCTCGCCGTGCCGACCCCGCCGCCACTGCTCAAGCCCGACATGACGGTCTCGATCGATCTCACGATCGCCGCGAAGTCGAAGGTGCTGACGGTGCCGAGCAACGTCGTGCGCGGCACCGCGACGCCCACCCCGTGGGTGGAGCTCGTCGAGGCTGGTCACGTCGTGCGCCGCGAGATCAAGCTCGGCATTCGCGGCGAAGGTGTGGTCGAGATCGAGGGTGGTCTCGTCGAGGGTGCCGAGCTCGTCGTGCCCGAGGGGCGACAGCTCGCGCCGGGTGCACGCGTCCGGACGGAGCGCGACTGAAGATGCCCTTCGAGTGGTTCGTCGCGCTGCGGTACATGCGCGATGCGCGTGGCCAGACGATCCTGATCCTCGCAGCGGTCTCGATCGGCGTCAGCGTGCTGGTGTTCCTGTCGGCCCTGATCGGGGGGCTCCAGACGTCGTTGATCGAGAAGACGCTGGGCTCGCAGGCGCACATCACGCTGCGGATGCCTCGCGAGGAGGCGCGCGCGTTCGTCGAGTCGACGCCGGAGCGGGCGATCGCGAGGTTGCGCGAGGAGCGGCCGCAGCGCCTGCGTTCGATCGATCAGTGGCCGGCGGTGATCGCCGAGGTCGAGGCGCTGCCCGGGGTGCTGGCGGCGTCGCCTTCCGTCACCGGCGCCGCCTTCGCCGTCCGTGCCGACGCGAAGAACGCCGTCGTGGTGCGCGGCGTGGCTCCCGAGCGGTTCCGCGCGATCATCGACATCGACGCCCGCCTCGTCGCGGGCCGCTTCGAGGTCGATGGTGATGACGTCGTCATCGGTTCCAAGCTCGCCGCGGATCTCGGCATCGCGGTCGGGGACAAGCTCCGGATCCGCTCGAGCGAGAACATCGAGATCGTCGCGACGGTGCGCGGCGTGTTCCAGCTCGGCAACGAGGGCGTGGATAGCACCTGGGTGTTGACCTCGCTGCGCCAGGCCCAGAGCCTGTACGGGCTACGGGCCGGCGTCACGACGATCGAGCTCAAGGTCGCCGACGTGTTCTCCGCCGAGCGGATCGCTACCGACATCCGCGGCCGTACCGGGCTGCGCGCGGACAGCTGGATGACGATCAACCAGGATCTGCTGTCGGGCCTCACCGCGCAGTCGAGCTCGAAGACGATGATCCAGTTCTTCGTGATCGTGGCCGTCGCCCTCGGGATCGCGAGCGTGCTGATCGTCTCGGTCGTCCAGAAGTCCCGCGAGATCGGGATCCTGCGCGCGGTCGGCACGCCGGCGCGCCGGATCTTGCTCGTGTTCCTGATCCAGGGCGGGGTGCTCGGCATCGTCGGCTCCCTCGTCGGCTCCGGGCTCGGTGCGGTGTTCGCGAAGGTGTTCGAGGCCCTCGCGACCGACGCGAGCGGGACGCCGCGGTTTCCGGTCCAGCTCGAGCTCCAGCTGTTCGTCACCTCGTCCCTGCTCGCCACCGGCATCGGCGTGCTCTCTGCGGTGATCCCGGCGCGGCGGGCATCACGTCTCGATCCCGCGACGGCGATCCGCAATGCCTGACCCGGTCCTCTCCGTCGACACCGTCGTCAAGGAGTACGGCGATCAGGTCAAGACGCGCGCGCTCGACGGCGTGTCGCTGACCCTCGCCCCAGGCGCGTTCGCGGCGCTGGTCGGCCCCTCGGGCTGCGGCAAGAGCACCCTGCTCAACATCGTCGGGCTCCTCGACCGGCCGACCTCCGGAACGATCGCGGTCGCGGGCAAGCAGACCGCGGAGCTCGACGAGCGAGGCCTGACCTCGCTCCGCGCCCACGCGCTCGGCTTCGTGTTCCAGTTCCACCACCTGTTGCCGGCGTTCACCGCGCTCGAGAACGTGATGCTGCCGTCGTGGGGCGAGCGTGGCATGCCGACGGCCAAGATGCGGACCGACGCCGAGGAGATGCTGCGCGCGGTCGGGCTCGGCGACCGGTTGCACTATCGCGCGAACAACCTCTCGGGCGGTCAGCAGCAGCGCGTCGCGATCGCGCGGGCCCTGGTGCGCAAGCCGCCGCTCGTGCTCGCCGACGAGCCGACCGGCAACCTCGACACGGCCTCCTCCGAGGAGGTGTTCGCGTTGATGAGGCGGTTCAACCGCGAGCTCGGGACGACGTTCTTGATCGTCACCCACGATCCGCGGATCGCGGCGAGCTGCGATCGCACCATCGAGATGGTCGACGGCAAGATCCGCGACACCTAAGCGCCGTTCGAGCGTCCCGCGAGCTGTGCGAGTGCGCGGATCATTGGGCCGTCACGAATACTTCCGTCACGGTGCCGATGTCGACCCTGCCGATACGCGCCTGACCGCCGAGGCTCACGGTCACGGGACCGGGCAGCAGCTCGAACGCGAACGCGATCCCGCTCGAGCCCGTATCCGCGGTCGGACCGAACACGCCATTGTGATCGGTGCAGAACGTGGCCCCGGGGGCGGTCGTGAATGGCACGTTGGGCACGGCAGCTCCCTGGCTACCGACGGAGAACACGACGAAGAGCGACTTGGTGGGACCCGGCGGCTGGCCGCACTGCGCGGCGAGCTCGTCGATCGCTGTGTCGCCGAACAGCTGCAACTTGACGTCCGTCAGGGGGCGGTCCGGCGAGAGCGCTTCCCGGAAGTACACTTGGGTCGCGAGCGAGCTCTGCATGCTGCGCACGCGCAAGGCGGCGCCGTCGAACGCGGCGCCGTTCGAGTCGATCACGAGCGCGAACGTGCCGTCGTCAACCGACACCGTCGCCGCAGAGGGAATCCCTGCCGGTTGGTCGACGAGATCGACCATCGCACCCGGAACGCCGTCGAGATTGACGGTGAGCACCGTGCCCGTGATCAACAGGTTGCCCGGTGGGACGTCCGGACCATCGGGTTCGATCGACGGACCGTCACCCGCGGCATCGCCCGCGAGCGGACCGGAGAGGTC